>Ga0187892_10001012_pt1 | contig 68765 bp, 63 predicted proteins | sample MA1701073metaG_FD_139345 | JGI IMG/M metagenome (GOLD analysis project Ga0187892, IMG submission 139345) | Bio-ooze microbial communities from a basaltic lava cave in the Kipuka Kanohina Cave System on the Island of Hawaii, USA - MA170107-3 metaG ...
CTCAAGCCCCCAGCAGGCAGGCGGACTGGCCCAGGACGAGGCCACGGTCGGGGTACGTGAGTTCCTGGGCGAGGAAGGTTCAGGCGGGCGTCAGGACCCTGGGACTATGGGCGGGATAACAGCGCCGGTGCCAGTCGCATCGGTGCCGACGCTTCCCGAGATGACCGTCGCCCGCGCCGCCCCCGAGAGCGAGCGCGCGCCTGCGTCCGTCGAGGCCTCGGTGGGGGACACGGAAGCGGGGCCCGAGGGGCTCATCGAGGTGAAGGGGAACGTCGGCCTCTTCCGGTTCGGGAAACTCACGTACCGGGCGAAGGGACTCGCGGTCCGCACCCGAAGCGACCTCCGCATCGTCCTCGTCACCGTCGCGGAAGCCGGGGAGTACGCCGACCGTCTGGACCTCTACTCGGCGGGCGCGCGCCGGCGCTACGCCGACGACGCCGCCCGGAAGCTCGGTCTCGAGCCGGCCGAAGTCGAGGGGCACGTCGCGAGGGTCGCCCCGGCGATCGAGTCGTGGCAGGTCGCCGAGCAGGATCGCCTCGAGCGCGGGGAGCGCGACGAGCCGAAACTCACCGAGAGCGAGCGGGAGGAAGCGCTCGCGCTCCTGCGCTCGCCGGACCTCCTCGACCGCGTCGTCCGCGACCTCGACCGCCTGGGGTACGTGGGCGAGGAGACGAACAAGAAGATCGCTTACCTCGTCGCGAGCTCGCGGAAGACGGATAGGCCGCTCTCGGGCATCGTCCGCTCGAGCTCGGGGGCGGGGAAGTCGCGGCTCATGGAGGTCGTCGCCGCCCTCATGCCGCCGGAAGAGGTCGAGTTCTTCTCGAGGATCACGCCGCAGTCGCTCTACTACCTCGGAAAGAACGACCTCAAGCACAAGCTCCTGGTCCTCGACGAGCGGGTCGGCGGCGAGGACGCCGACTACTCGATCCGGACGCTCCAGACGAGTCGCAAGCTCAAGCTCGCCGTGCCGCAGCGGGACGAGTCGTCGGGGCGTCTCCGGACGATCACCTTCGAGGTCGAGGGGCCCCTCGCCTTCATGGAGTCGACGACAGCGAGCGACCTCAATCCCGAGAACACGAATCGCTGCTTCGAGCTCTACCTCGACGAGTCGCAGGTCCAGACGAAGAGGATCCACGGCGCGCAGCGCGAGAGCTACAAGCCCGAAGGGTGGGCAAGCGACGCCGAACGCGAACGGCTTCTTGCCCTTCACCGGAACGCTCAGCGGCTGCTCGAGCCGGTCAGGGTCGCGATCCCCTTCGTCGACCTCGTCCGCTTCCCGGCCGAATGGCTGCGGACGCGGCGCGACCACGACCGCTTCCTCTCGCTCGTCGCCATGCACGCCTTCGTCTACCAGCACGCCCGTCAGCGGGCGACGGACGCGAACGGCTTCGCGTTCGTGACGGCGACGGTCGAGGACTACGCCGAGGCCTACCGGCTCGCCAAGCACACCCTCGCGCAGACGCTCCAGGACGTGCCGAAGGCGGGGAGGGACCTCCTCGACGAGATCCGCGACTACGCTCTCGCGCGATCGGCGGCGGCGACGATCGCCCCGAGCGACGTCGTCTTCACCCGGAAGGAGCTTCGGGACGCGATCCTCTGGGAAGACCACAAGCTTCGCGAGACCCTAAAGACGCTCGCCGAGCTCGAGGAGCTCGAGACCCTGTCCGGCCGGAACGGCGTCCGGTTCGAGTACCGGCTCCCGAAGCAGCGCTCGCAGGCGCGGAACGTCATCGCTGGGCTCACGACCCCGGACGACCTCCGGGCGATCCTCGCCCAAAGGGACCTTGCGAACCCTTGCGCCGACCTCGCGGCAAGCGCGGCGCCAAGGGCGGCTTCGGCTTAGCGGCGGTCACCCTCGACCTCGCGACCTTGCCGGAGAAGGAACGCCGGGGTCCGGGCCGAGGGGGACCTTGCAGACCTTGCGGAAAACCTTGCCGCAAGGTGCTGGCCGAGGGCCTGCCGGGAGTTGCGGGCTCTTCACGCCGACCTTGCGGCCTTGCGGGGAAAGAAAAAGAAGGGGAAACGCATGAGCGAAACCACGACGGAGAGGACGGCCCCCGAGCTGGGCCGGTACCTGAAGGAGCTTCACCTTGCCCTGATCGGCCGTCCCTGCGGCGTCGCCGACCTCGCCCTCAGCGAGGAGATCGCGCGGACCCTGACGACGCTCGAGCCGCCGTCGGAGCGGCTCCGGGGCGTCATCACCATCGCTCTCGAAGAGCTGAAGGGCGCGGGTGAGATGCTCGAGAGCATTGGCTTCCTCCGGCGCTTCGCCCTTCGCGAGCGGATCGTCACCCGGGCGCTCGTGAGGGAAGCGCTCGGGCTCAAGGTCGCGGGACCGACTGACGCCGGCGAGGCGCCGATCGCCGAGGAGGAGCTGCTCTCCCGCTACATCCGTCATCTCAAGGTCGAGGAGGGGCGCACCGAGCACACGATGCTTTCCTACCGACAGAGCATCGCCGCCTTCCGGGCGTTCCTGTCGAAGCGGTACCTCAAGCTCAAGGAGACGACCCGGGAGGACATCCTCGCCTTCAAGGAAGGGCTCCTCGAGAAGGGCAACTGCCCGAAGACCGTGAACCTGCGCATCGCCGCGCTTCGCTCGCTCTACGGCTTCCTCGTCATCACGAAGGAGCTCGAGGAGGACCCGACCCGCTACGTCCGCAAGCTCCCCGAGGAGCGAAAGCGGCTCTCGGTCCTGACGCCGGGGGAGGTCGACCGGTTCATCCAGGCAATCGACCGCTCGACGCCGGGCGGCCTCCGCGACTACGCGATGGTCATCCTGCTCTTCGCGAGTGGGGGGCGGATCGGCGAGGTGACGTCGCTCAAGGTCGAGGACATCGACTTGAAGCGCGGGGTGCTCACGTTCCGGAAGCGAAAGAACAAGGAGGACAACCAGGTCTCGATGACCGAGGCACTGACCGACCTTCTTCGGCGCTACCTCGAGCTCGTGCGGCCGATCTTCGCGGCCAAGGCCAAGTCCGGGCATGAGGACCTGGTCTTCCTCAGCCATCACGGGCTCCCGCTCGATCGCTCGCCCGTGAGCCGCGCGCTCAAGCTTTACGCCCGCGCCGCCGGGATCACGAAGCACGTGAGCTCGCACACCTTCCGCCGCTCGATCGCGACCGTGCTCGCGAACAACGGCATGCCGGCGGAGCTGCTGCGGGTCTTCCTCGGGCACCGAAACATCAACACGACGCTCAACAACTACATCGCCTACAGCGACGAGGCGCAGCGCCGGGCGCTCGAGGACTACCACCCGCTCGCGACCGAGCGGACATTGCCGGTCGGGGACCTCGCCGACAAGCGGTGTGCCAGGTGAGGGACCAACGTTCGACCGCCCCGCGGAGAACGCACATCTCCGCGGGGATGTCGGACCCCTGTGGTAGGCTCCCGGCGAAGGAGATGTGGCCCATGGTCGTGAGATACTTCCACTACGATCCGGACACCGGCGGGTCTTCGTGAACGTCCGGTTCTACATCGACCCCGAGACCGGCGAGCCGCACATCTACAACCACGGTGTGACCGAAGAAGAGGTTGAAGCTATATTGATGAGGCCGGGCGAGGACCGTCCCGGGCGCGAGGATTCGCGGGTGGCGATCGGCCAGACGAGAGCCGGGCGCTACCTGCGGGTCATCTACGTCCCGGACCCCGAGCCCGACAGCGTCTTCGTGATCACGGCGTTCGATCTCCGCGGCAAGCCGCTGCAGGCCTACCGGCGCCGGTGCCGGAAGAGGGAGCGATGAGACAGAGGAAGTTCCCGCCAGGCTGGGATCAGGACCGGGTCCGCCGCGTCCTCGCGCACTACGAGCGGCAAACCGACGACGAGGCCGTCGCCGAGGACGAGGCGTCCTTCGGGGCCGACGTCGCCGCGGTCGCCGTCCCGCACGAACTCGTCCCCGCGGTCCGCGAGCTGATCGCGAAGCACGGCGGTAAACCCCCTTCGAAGCCCCGGCGGAGCTCTCGTGCTCGATAACGCCGCTATGTTGCGCCCGCCGAGCAAGAAAACCGTGCCACAGCCCGCCAAGCCTTGTGCCTCCTGCGCCTGCAGCCGATCGCTCCGCGAGCCCCGCAGGCATAACGCCCAGTCCTGACCGGACCGCTACTGCAGGCGGCAGAAGGGCTGCCCCGGATAACCCACCCACCCCGTTCCGCCACATAAGGGCCGTTATCGGACTCAGCTACGGTGGGCGCCGCCCTGGGAAGGGGTGGCGCCCGGCGGTCTCGACGTGCCCTATTCAGGCCGGCGCGGCGGCCAGAGCCAGTGCCGGCGGTGGCATCGACGCCGGCGGCGCGGGCGGCACCGGCGGCGCCGGCGGCGCCGGCGGCGCGGGATGGGGCGGCGGCGGCGTGTCGGGTGGACTGGAGCGGAAGAAATCGAGGAGAATCGGACCGTAGCGGGCGGCGCGGGTCGGGCCGATGCCGGGGACGGAGCGCAGGACGTCGAGCGTCTGCGGGCGGGCGGCGGCGAGGGCGCGGAGCGTGCGCAGGGGGAAGATGTTGTAGGCGCGCGAGCCCTCGAGGCCGGCGAGCTCGCGGCGGAGCGAGGCGAGGGCGAGCTCGGCGGGCGTGAGGGGCGGAAAGGCACGGGCGACGAGGTCGATCGGCGCGTGGAGGCGCCCGCCGAGGTACTCGCGGCCCTTGTCGGCGAGCCGCGGGCAGGTGCGGGGGCCGTCGAGAAGCCCCGCCTCGATGAGGATCTCGAGGAAGCGGTCGACGTCGCCGGGGCGATAGCCGCGGAGCGCGCCCCGGCGGAGGTCGGCGCGCGCGGCTCCCGACCCGGGCGACCCGGCGTGGCGATCGACGACCTCGAGGATGAGCTGCGCGAGTGCCCGCTCGTGGGCGTGCGCGAGGTCCTGGACCGTTCTCTGGTTCTCCATGGGGCTTTCCTCCTGTTGGTTGACCCAAATAAAAATCTAACATGAGGGTCCGACAGGAGAATCGGGCGATGGGGATGCAACTGACGTGCGCGGAGAAGGTTAGCGCAAGAAGTTCAGGAGGGCGGCGTCGTCCAGGAGGGCGTGCCCGCCGTTCTGGGCGAGGTTCTTCTGGCTCAGGACCCTGAGGACGGAGTTGTAGTCGAGGCCCGTCAGGTCGGCGATCTCGTTGGGCGGGACGAGGCACGGGCCCTCGCGCAAGTTGAAGCCGTTCGCGGCGAAGCGATCGAGCAGCTCCTCGACGCGCCGGAAGTCCTCGCGCGAGACGCTGTAGCTCTCGGCGGCGAGCGCCCGCTCGAGGAACTGACGCTCGCGCGTGACGGCGACGAGGTCGGCCGAGACCGCCCGCACGCGCTCCGCCGACGCGATGTCTCGACGGAAGCGCTGCTGCTGCGCGAGCTCCTCGAACTCCTTCGCGAGCGTCTCCGACTTCTCCTGCACCTCCCGCAGCGTGCTCTGCAGCCGCTTCTTCATGAGACCCTGGAGGCTCGAGTCGATGGCCGCGAGGAGCGTGTCGTGGCGGATCGCCGCCGCCAGGGTCCGCAGGTGGTCGTGGACGCGGATCTCCTCGTGGATGTCCCCCACCCCGACCGTCCTCGCGATCTCCTGGTACCAGAGGACGCGCTCGAGGAGCGCGGCGAGCGAGTCGAGCACGTCCTTCTGCGGGAGAGCGACGAGCCGGCCCGTCCCGTCGAGCGGCGCAGCCGCGGCCTGCGCCTCGATCTCGCGCCACACGGCCGCGAGAGCCTGGCGCGTGGCCTGCACGACCTGCTTCCGCGTCTTCTCGGGCGCCCACTTGCTGAAGATGAACTCCCCGATCTCCTGCTGGGTCGAGCTCTCGAAGAAGCCCTGGTAGACCTCGCGGTCGGGGTTGTACTTGAGGACGACGATGTTCCCGTAGCGGAGCGCGCGCACGAGCTGCTTCGACGCCTCGTCGCGCACGGTCGTCGAGACGAAGAGCTTGTAGACCGCGCTGATGACTCGCCGGACGTCCTCGTCCCGGGTGCAGACGGCGACCTTCTGGTGGTGCACGAGCACGTCGTGAAAGGCGCGCGCCGCGATCCGCTCGTCCGTGTCCGAGCGGGCGCCATCGGGCTTCTTCAGCTCGAGCGCCGTCGCCAGGTACGTGATCAGGTCGAGGAGGAGCGAGGCGATCTTCTCGTTCGTGCGCGGCCCGGAGAGGGCCCGCTCCTCGAGCTTGCGCAGGATCTTCCGCAGGAGCTCCTCGATCTTGAGGAGGTGGTTGAACGTCTCGACGACCTGGTCCTTCTTGAAGGGCGTGAGCTGCTGGTACTGGAGCTTCTTGCGGTCGATCTGGGCCGTGGACGCCGCGATGAGGTTCGCGAACTCGGCCTTCACCTCCGGGAGGACACCGAACGAGTCGTGCACCTCGAGCAGGCGCAGCAACTCGCCGTAGAAGACCCTCAGGTTCTGGATCGGCCCACGCTTGAGCGACTCGATCGGCGCCGACAGGTACCGATCGAACGAGCAGAAGATGCTGGCGTCCGGGACGAGGCCGTAGCGCTTGTCACGGCCGTAGGCCTCGACCGGCGCGAGGACCTGGTGGACGTTGCGGGAGTCGAGGACGTAGTCCCTCACGACCCGATTCTACGATCGACCCTCCCTCAGCGGTAGCCCGAGTAACCGCGGCGCGGCGGGGGCCAGGAGGAGCGCCGCGACGGGACGATGGAGCGATAGTGCCCCACGCAGAACCCGCAGCCGCAACCGTGGCCGTGTCGGATGACGATCGCCGGCGGGCTGGCCACGCGGCCGGTCGAGTGCCAGCGGCTCTCGAAGTAGATGTGCCCGCACCCTTGTCCGTGGACGTGGGGCGGAGGCGGAGCCACGACCTGGAACGTCGCGCCCACGAGGGCGTGCCCGCAGCCCGGACCGTGCTCGTGCAGCGCCGGGCGACCGGTCGAACGCCACGCGCCCTCGACGAACAGGTGGCCGCAGCCGGAGCCGTGCTCGTGCGGGATCGCGACGCGCGCGAACCCGAGGCCGGCATCGACTCCGAGCGGCTCGACGGGCTGGACCCCCGAGTAGTAGCGGTACTCGTAGGCGGCCGTCGGCCCGATCTCCTCCGCCGGCGCAGCCTGCGACCCCGGCGCGAGCACGCCCGCGAGCGACGGCGTAAGCGAGGCGGCGGCCGCGGCGTCGGCTTCGGCCGCGGCAGCGCCGGGAGACGCTCGCGCCGGCCTCGGCCACCGGCGCGGGATCCCGGCGGCTCCGTCCCCGTCGGCGTCCGCGTCCACGCTCTCGATCACGGTCGTCGGGACGTCGGCCTCGCCGAGGCGCAGCGCGAGCGCCGCTTCGCGACCGGCCCCCGACGCGGAACGCCAGTCCCCCGCCGCGAACACGTGCCCGCAGTCGCCCGAGTGCCGGTGGTCCTGAGGCACGACCTGCCAGCACGAGGCCCAGTAGAAGTGCCCGCAGCCGGGTTCGTGCCGGTGCCCCCTCTGGAAAACGTGCCAGGCGCCCCCGTGGAAGTGGTGGCCGCACGCCCGGTCGTGCCGGTGGGCGCTCGGAAAGTAGTCCCAGCGGCCGTTCGAGTAGAAGTGGCCGCAGTCCTTGCCGTGCTCGTGGTCCTCGGGGAACCGGTGCCAGGCCCCGCCGTAGCTGAAGTGTCCGCAGTCGGCGTCGTGCCGGTGGTCCCGCGCGAACTCCTGCCACGAGCCGTCGAAGAAGAAGTGGCCGCACCCGTCGCCGTGGAAGTGCTCGGACGCGAGGACCGGCGCGCCGCCGAGCGCGAGCGCAACGGCGCAGGCGCCCGCAAGCGCGGCCGCCCGGGCACGCCAGGAGAAACGCCGACCTCCCTCGATCGATGGCATACCCCGCCTCCCCGGTCCGTGCGTGGGTGCAACGAGCGCTATCTTTCGACGTCCCCGGTCCGTCCGTTATTCGCGGCGATCCAGTCGCCTCCCGGGATCGGCCGCCCGCGCGCGGCCGCCCGCCCCCTCGCCTCCGGCGCGAGCTCGTATCGCCAGGCCGCAACCTGCTCGCCCGTATCGAGGCGCCGGACGCGCCGCCGCACCCGCCGGTAGCCGAGCTCACCCGTCCGTCCCGGCGCTCCCGGGGGGCACGCCTCGATCTCGTCCGCGATCCTGAGCGCCCGGGCCGTGTCGAGGACGAGCACCTCCCCCACCACGCGGCCGCCGCGGCCGGGCAGGAGCGCCGGATAGCCCTCCGGCAGCCGCACGATCGCCCCGCCCGTCTCGGCGGGGTATGCGCCGAGGACGTGGGCGGCGATCCCGGCGTGGAGCGCGCCGCCCCGCCGCAGGGTCCCGTAGACGAAGAGCCGCACCTCGCCGGCAGCCAGGACGCGCGACCTCCGGGAGCCGAGCTCCCTACGAGGCAAAATGGTCGAACGAGCGGACCTCGAGCGGGAAGGCCATGGAGCCCGGATCCTGGATCGTGATCCCGGCCTCCGGCCGCACGTCGCCGATCCGCCACATCTTGACGCCGAAGACCCCCTCGATCTCGCCCTTCACCGTCGGGATCCGGCCCGCCGGAGCGACCACGAGGAGCTCGAAGTCCTCGCCCCCCCGGAGCACGAGGTCGACGGGGTCACCGGCGCCGAGGCGAGGGGCGAGGGCCCGGAGCGCCGGCGAGACCGGGATTCGCTCGCGGTTGAGACGCACGCCCACCCCGCTCTCCTCGCAGATCCGCGCGAGGTCGCCCGCCAGCCCATCCGAGACATCCATGAGGGCGTGAAGCTGGCCCTTCTCGGCCAGGAGCTCCGCCTCGGCGATCCGCGGCGTCGGCTCGAGGAACCGCCTGACGAACGGGGCCGCCTGGGGATCGGCGCCGAGCCCGGCCTTGAGCGCCAGCAGGCCGGCGAGGGCCGCACCGGGCTCTCCCGTGACCCACACCTCGTCACCCGGGCGCGCGCCCGAGCGCCGCACGGCCTTGCCGCGACGCACCTGGCCGACGATCGAGGTGGTGATCGAGATCCCGCCCGGCGAGCGGACGACGTTCCCGCCGACGATCGGGCACCCGTGGACCTCGCCGACCTCGGCCGCGCCGCGCACGAGGTCGAGCGCGGCCTCGACCGTGGTGTCAGCCGGGAAGGCGAGGGCGACGAGCGCCGCCCGCGGCCGCCCCGCCATGGCGGCGATGTCGCTCAGGGCGGCCGCCATCGCGCGACGTCCGGCCTGGCGAACGGCCATCCACCGGAGGTCGAAGTGCACCCCCTCGTGCTGGGCGTCCGTGGTGAGCAGCAGCTCGTGGTTCGGCTCGGTCGCGACGACCGCGCAGTCGTCGCCCGGCCCCAGGACCACGTGCCCCCGCGGCGGGGCACCGCCCGGCGCCGGACCGGCGGGCCCGTCGGGCGCGGCGAGGATCCGGCGGATCTCCGCGATGAGGCCGAACTGCCCCACCGCGGCCAGCGTGCCGGGCGCTTCCGGGCTCACGGCTCAACCCTTGCGATCGGGGCCGCCACCCTTGCGCTTCGCGCCCGCGGCGCTCTCATCCTCCGCGCCCTTGATCCGGTCGAGCTCGATCGGGGCCGGCGTCTTGTAGGCGACGAGCGCCTGGATCTCGGTGACGTTCAGCTTCTCGAGGGCGGCGGCCAGGCGCCTGAGCTCCGTCGGCGCGTCCTGGATCATGATCAGGACGCGATCGTTGTCGGTGAAGGCCTTGAGCTTGCCTTCCTCGACCTTGGCCAGCTCGTTCCCGATTCGGGCGAGTGCTTCCATTCGGCGTTCCGGTTCCAAGGGAGCTGCCCTCGCGAAATCGATCCTCCCAGGGCGCGGGAGCCGCGACCGGCGCCGGTCGGGCTCCCCAGTATAACAGAACCCGCGAGCCCTTTCTTTCGACCGACCGCTACGCCGTGGCGCCGGCCCTGGCGGCGGCGACCCCCCTCGGCTCCTCGGATGCCCCGCCGTTCCGGGCCTCCGCGCAGAGCGCCTCGAAGTCGTAGCCCTCGAGTCGCCTCGGGTCCGAGGCGAACAGGCCCTCGAGGATCGGCCGGATGCTGTACCGCCAGATCCGCTCGAGCAGCCGGTCATCCAGGCCGGGCTCCATGAAGACGCTGTGGCCGAGGCGCCGCCGCGGCCCGAGGTCCGCCTCGAGCCGACGGTTCAGGACCTCGAGGAGCCGCGCGACCCAGGCATGAGACGGTGCGCGCGCCGCCAGCCAGCGCCGGAGGAGATCGGCGCTCGGCTCGAGCGGGAAGAACGTGAACCGGCGGCGCACCGCGGCGTCGTCCATCGGCGTCGATCCCGCGCCGGTCGTCAGCGTGCCGAGGAGATAGAGGTTCGAGGGCAGGCGGAACGTCTCGCCCGAGAACGGAAGGACGACCTCCTCGTCCCGGTACTCGAGGAGCGAGAAGCACTCGCCGAGCACGGCGACGAGGTCCGCCCGCCCGACCTCGTCGAGCACGAGAACGAAGGCGCGGTCGGGATCGGCCGCGGCCCGGCCCGCCAGGCTGCGGAGGAGGCCGTGCGACGCCGTCGTCGAGCCCGGCGGCGGCGGGCCCTCGACGAAGTCCTCGTAACGATAGGCCCGGTGGAGCTGGACGAACCGCACCCGCTCCGGCGACCCGGCGAAGTGGAAGGCGAAGTGGCGGGCGAGGTACGTCTTCCCCGTCCCCGTGACGCCGGTCAGGATCACCTGGCGCTTGCCGCGGAGGAGCATCGAGAGGTCGCGCAGGAGCGGTTCCGGAAACTCGGTCTCGGCGGCGAGAGCGACGAGGCCCCCGTCGTCGGCGGCCGGCCCGTGGGCCGCCTGGACCGCGGCGGCGGCCGGCCGCGCGGGCGCCGGGGCCTCGGGGGCCGCCGCGGGCGATGCGGCCGCCACCGCGGGAGCCGCCGGGCGGGCGACCGGCGCCTCCGCGGCCGGCGCGGGCTTCGCGGGTGCGACGGGCGCCTCCGCCCCCGGCGCGGGTCCTGCGGCCGGCGCTTCCTCGGTCGCCGGCCTGGCCAAGGGCGCGGGGGCCGGCGGCCCGGCCTTCCCGGGCGAGGGGACCTCGACCCCGGTCGGCTTCTCCACGGTCGTCGGCCTCTCGGCGGCCGGCTTCTCGGCGGCCGGCCTCTCCGCGGACGGTTTCTCCGCGGCGGTCGGCGGCCCCGTGAGCGCCGTCGGCTTCTCGGCGACCGCCGGCGGAGCCGTGGGAGGAGGCTTGGCCTCCTCGGCGGCGGGCGCCGCCTCCGCGCGAAGCTTCTGCGGGGCCGGCTTCTCGGCGGGACGCTCGCCCTTCTCCGGGGCCGGCGCGCCCACGGCCGCCTCGGCCGCGTCGAGCATGGCCTCGAAATCGCCGAGCAACCCGGCTTCGTGGCCGACCGCGACCTTCTTCTCGGGGGCGGAGGCCTCGCCGGGCACGAAGGCCGGCATGCCGGGAGTCGTCGACGTGCGCTCGTCTGGCGGCTCCGCCACGAACGCGGGGATCGCCGGGAGCGTGGCCGGGCGGTCGGGCTCGGGCTCGGGAGCGGCCTTCGCGGGCGGCCCCGGGGGCTTCGCGGCCTCCGGGACGAACGCCGGCCTCCCCGGCTCGGTCACGGGCTTCGATGACGCGGCGCCGAGCTTTCCGAGCTTCACCGGCGTGGCCTGGACGAACGGGGTCTCGGCGAGCGCGCCCGAGTCGAACGACGGTTCGGGTGGCGGCGGAGGCGCATCCTCGGGCGAGAGGATGCCGGCCGAGTACCACGGCCGGTCCTCGATCGGGTGAATCTCGACCGGCGGCTCCGGCGGCGGCCGAAGGGAAGCCGCGGGTTCCGGGCCGATCGGCGACCCGAGAGCGCCGACGGGTGCCGCCGGGGCGGGCGCCGGCGGGACGATGGCCGGCGCCGCCTTCCGCTCGCGCCGCGTCGTCCCCGGACCGTCATCGGCCGTCAGGCTCTGCGGGAGCTTCACCGTCGGCTCGACCGGCGGGGCCTTGGCGGCGGCCGTTGGGACGGCGAGGTCCGTGCGCGGGGGCGCGACCTCGAGCTCGGTCGCGGGCGGCGCCGCCGCCGGCGTCGCCGGCCGGGCGGGCGCCACGATCGACGCCGCCCTGGGAGGAGTCGCGGCCAGCTCGGCCGGAGCCCCGCCCGCGCCCGCCGCCGCCGCCGCGGCCGCGACCGCCGCCGGCCCACCCGGCGCCGGCTGGGCCGCCGACGCCTCCCCCGGGAGGTCGACCGCCCGCACCCCCGCCCACTCGAGGAACGCCTCGGCCGCCCAGAAGTTGAGCTGCCGGTTCACCTTGACGAGCAGCTCGCGGAGCCCGTTGAGGATGCGCTGGAAGGCCTGGAATCGCTCGCCGACATCGCGCGACGCGTAGCCCGGATCCGCGACGTCCCCGGCCGCGAGCAGCGCCCGGACCCCCTTGTGAGATGGCCCGTAGAAGACGGGGACCTCGCCGTCGTGGAGCGCGTGCCAGAGGAAGCTCGCGAAGCAGATCCCGTTGCCGACGGTGAGGCGCGGATCGGCGTTCTGCGCCTGCTCGCGGTGCAGGCGGGCGATGAAGCTGCAGAACGCCTTCAGGGGCTCGCCGCTCGTCCGGGGGTCGCCCGCGAGCGCCTTCTTGAGCTCGCGGTCGAGGCGCACGTTCGTGGCCGACTTCGAGAGGCCTTCGAGGAACTGGACGACGCTCGGCCCGCCGAAGCCCCACACCGGCAAGCGGAGCCCGTCGATCGCGACCTCCTCCTGCATGGCGGCGAGCAGCTCGTCGCGCAGGCGGGCGATGGGCAGCTCGCCCCGGCTGTAGGCCTCGAGCCGCGCCTTGAGCGCCGGCAGGCGGGTCGCCCGCACCTTGGCGAGCTTCCGGGAGCGCCGGAACTCCTCGGAGGCGAGGAAGTCCTTGAGCTGGGTCTTGAGGCTCATCGTCGCGGGCGCCTCTCCGCCCCCTCGGGCCGCGCACGCCGCCCGCCGCACGGAACCCCTCGGCCCCGGCCGCTTTCCGGCCGAACACGGACCCGCGGGCGATCGGAGGCAGTATACCGCGCCGCCGGACCCCGCGCCATAGCGATCCTCGGGCCCGGCGAGGGCTTCCGTTGACGCTCGCCCACGCGCGGCGCTATCATGCGCTCCTTCCTCCGGCCGCGACGCGTCGACCCCGCGTCCGGCCGGCGGGGTTGGTCGCCCTCCGGCGACGGGAGGACGGACGTGCTCACGCTCCCGCGGCTCGTGAACGAGCGGCTCCGGGCGATCGGGGACTCGGACTTCTTCTACACGAAGGAGGCCGGGAAGTGGGTCGGGCACTCGGGCACCGAGGCGCTGACGCGCGTCCGCGCCGCCACGGCCGGTCTCCACGACCTCGGCATCGGCAGGGGCGACCGGGTCGCCATCCTCGCCGACGTCCGGCCGGAGTGGGGCGAGATGGACTTCGCCACGCTCGCCAACGGCGCCGTCACCGTCGGCATCTACACGACGATGCCGCCGTCGCAGGTCCGCTACATCCTCTCGCACTCCGAGGCGAAGGCGATCGCCCTCGATCGGCCCGAGCAGCTCGAGAAGGTGCGCGAGGTCCGGGTCGAGTGCCCCGCGCTCGCGACGGTGATCGTCATGGACGGCTGCGGCGTCGATCCGGCGAAGGTCCGCCGCGACGCCGGCGAGCGGCTGCTCTCCGAGATCGAGGCGACCGGGAGACGGCTCCTGGAGCTCGATCCGAAGCTCTACGACGGGCTCGTCGAGGCGGTCCGTCCCGAGGACCTGGCGACCATCATCTACACGTCGGGGACGACCGGGCCGCCCAAGGGCGCGATGCTCACCCACGGCAACATCTGCTCGGTCGCCCGGGCGATGAAGTCGGTCGTCGACATCGGCCCCGAAGACATCTCGATCGCGTTCCTCCCGCTCGCCCACTCGCTCCAACGGGTCGCGGGCTACGTCGGCATCTCGCTCGGCACGCGGGGCGCGTACGCGACGAGCATCGAGACGCTCCTCGACGACTTCCGCGAGATCCGGCCGACCGTCCAGCCGAGCGTCCCGCGGATCTGGGAGAAGGCCTACGCCCGGATCCGCGAGCGCGTGGCCCAGTCGTCGGCCATCCGCCGCTCCCTCTTCGAGTGGGCCCTCGGTGTCGGGCGCGACTTCGGCGAGTACCGGAAGCGCGGCGCCGAGCGCTTCGCCCCGCCCGGCCTGAGGCTCAAGCACGCCGCCGCCGAGCGCCTGGTCTTCCGCCGGATCCGCGAGTTCCTGGGCGGCCGCATCCGCTTCCTCACGTCCGGCGGCGCGCCGATCTCGACGGAGGTGCTCGAGTTCTTCTACGCGCTCGGCATCCTGATCACGGAGGGCTACGGCCTCACCGAGACCGCGGCCCCGGCGACCTTCAACCGACCGGACGACTTCCGCTTCGGCACGGTCGGGAAGCCGATCCCCGGCACCGAGATCCGCATCGCCGAGGACGGCGAGGTCTTGATCCGGGGCCCGGGCGTCTTCCTCGGCTACTACAAGGACGAGGCGGCGACGCGCGAGGCCTTCGCCGACGGCGGCTGGTTCAAGACCGGCGACATAGGGGAGATCGACGCCGACGGCTTCCTCCGCATCACCGACCGCAAGAAGAACCTGATCGTCACGGCGACGGGCAAGAAGGTCGCGCCCGCGAACGTCGAGGCCCTGGTCAAGCGCTGCCCGATCGTGAGCCAGGTCTACATCCACGGCGACAACCGGAGCTTCCTCGTCGCCCTCGTCGCGATCGACCGCGAGGAGGCGGTCCGTGCCGCCGGGGCCGGCGCGCTCCCGGACCTCCGCTCCCTCGCCGAGAACGCCGACGTCGTCCGGGCCGTCGCCGAGGCGATCGAGGCCGCGAACCGGGACCTCGCGCGCTACGAGCAGGTGAAGAAGTTCCGCATCGTGCCCGAGGAGTTCAGCCAGGAGCAGGGGACGCTCACCCCGACGCTCAAGATCAAGCGGAAGGCGGTCGAGGCGCGCTACCAGGCGCTCATCGAGGCGATGTACGAGGAGAGGGTGCCGGTCTAGCCAGGCGTCATGGCCAGGGTCGAGCGGGCGTCCGAGCTGGCCCGGCGGCTCGCCGACAACGTCGGCCGGGTCATCCGGGGGAAGCGCGAGGCCATAAGGCTCGCGCTCGTCGCGCTCCTCGCCCGGGGACACCTGCTCATCGAGGACGTCCCGGGCGTCGGCAAGACCGTGCTCGCGAAGGCGCTCGCCCGCTCGATCCGGGCGACCTACCGGCGCGTGCAGTTCACCCCGGACCTGCTCCCGGGCGACATCACGGGCGTCTCCGTCTTCAACCCGAAGACGCTCGCGTTCGAGTTCCGGCGCGGGCCCGTGTTCACGAACGTCCTGCTTGCCGACGAGATCAACCGGGCGACGCCGCGCACCCAGAGCGCGCTCCTCGAGGCCATGGAGGAGCGTCAGGTGACGGCCGACGGGACCACGTACCCGCTCGACGGCTGCTTCTTCGTCGTCGCGACCCAGAACCCGATCGAGCAGCAGGGCACCTTTCCGCTTCCCGAGGCCCAGCTCGACCGCTTCCTCCTCTCGATGGCCGTCGGGTACCCCGGGGCCGAGGTCGAGGCCGAGCTGCTCGCGCGTCACGGGCGCCGGCACCCGCTCGAGGACCTCGAGGCGACGGTCTCGCTCGAGGACGTCGTCTCGGCGCAGGACGCGGTCGCCGAGGTCCACGTCGACGGCGCCATCCACCGCTACATCGTCGAGCTCGCCGAGCGGACGCGCCGGCACCGCGAGGTCACGCTCGGCGCCAGCCCGCGCGCCTCGCTCGGGCTCCTCCACGCCAGCCGCGCTCTCGCGCTCCTCGACGGGGCGGCGTTCGTCCGCCCGGACCACGTGAAGACCGTCGCCCACGCGGTCCTCGACCACCGGATCCTCGTCCGACCGCAGGCGCGGCTCTCGGGCCTCCTCCCGGCGGCGGTCGTCGCCGAGGCCCTGCGGAGCGTGCCCGTGCCGGTCTCCCTCGAGAGCTGACGCCGGAGGGCCGCCGACGCCGTGGACCCCGAGGACCGCCTCTTCCGACCGAGAAACGCGCTCGCCGCCGCGGCGGCGCTCGCCATCGTCCTCGGCCTCTCGCACGGTTCGGCGGGGGCGCTCGCCTTCGGCGGCGCGCTCGCCCTGCTCCTGCTCTCCGCCTCGATCTACGCGCGCGTCGGGGCCGCCCGGCTCGCGGCCTTCCGCGACCTCGCGCCGCGCGCCTTCGAGGACGACCGCGTCGACGTCCGCTTCCGCGTCGAGAACCGCTCGTCGCTCCCGCTCTACTGCGTCGAGATCGAGGACCACTTCCCGGCCGATCGCGTCCCGGCCAAGCGGGCCCTCGTCCACCCGCGCCTCGGCGCGCGCCAGGCCGCGATCGCGACCTACCGCGCCGACTGCGACGTCAAGCGGGGCCCGTACGCGATCGGCCCCGTGATCGCCCGGGCCGGCGATCCGCTCGGCCTCGTCGAGCGCCCGCGCGTCCTCGACGCCTACCAGAAGCTCGTCGTCTACCCGCGCGCCCACCCGGTCGCCCGCATCCACTGGGGCGGCGGCGGCCTCCGCTTCGACGTCGGCGCCCTCGAGTCGGCGGCGGCCGGCGCCGGCCTCGAGTTCCTCGGGACGCGCGAGTACCGGCCCGGCGACTGCCTCCGCTTCATCCACTGGCCCTCCACGGCCCGCGCCGGCCGGATCATCGTGAAGGAGTTCGAGGAGGTCGCGGCCGCCGACGTCGCCGTCTTCCTCGACCTCCACCGCTTCTCCCTGAAGGGCCTGGGACGGGTCTCGACCCTCGAGTACGCGATCCGCATCGCGGCCTCGGTCGCGGTCCACGTCGCCCGCGGCCGCAACCGCCTCCAGCTCCACGCGCGCGGCGCGCGGCCGGTGCACGTCCCCAAGGGCGCGGGCGAGGTCCACCTCGCCCGCATCCTCCACGAGCTCGCCCACGTGCGGGCCGACGGCGAGACCCCGTTCGCCCGGGTCCTCCGCGAGACGGCCCCGCTCCTCGATCCCGGAGCGACCGCCGTCCCGATCTTCACCTCGCTCGACGTCGACCTGGCCGAGTACGCGGACATCCTCGCGCTCTACCGCGCGCACCGAGTGCGCGTGGTCGCGGTCCTGATCGACGACGGCACGTTCCTGAAGCTGTACGAGGAGCAAGAGGCCCGCGAGCGCGAGGCGCCGACGGTGCCGGCCGCCGTCGCGGCCCTGCTGGCCGAGGGGGCGACGGTCTACACCGTCGCGCGCCAGGACGACATCTCGACGCGCCTCGACCTCCCCTACTCCGCCCGGTTCCGCTGACCGCCGATGACGCACGACCGCTACCTCCTCGCCCGCGCCTCCCTGAACGTCCTCACGGCCGCCGCCGCCCTGCTGCCCGTCGCCGTCGCCGCCGGCACGGGCGCCCTCGGCGCCATCGCCCTCGCGCCCGTCCTCGTCGCGCTCCTCGCCGCCCCGGTCGCGCTTGCCCACGCGGCCGAGAGGGACGTCGGTCGCCGGCCGTCGACCGGGCCCGTCGGGACCATCCACCGCCTCGCGCCTCTCTACGTCGGCTTCCTCATCGTCGTCGCCCTCTCCGCTCCGGCCGCCGGCGGCGTGGCCCTCCTCTCCTTGCTCGTCGGCGGCGAGATCGTCCTCCTCGCCCTCGCCCACCTGCCGCGCCTCCACGGGATCCACCTCCTCAACACGTCGGCCCTGGTCGCGGGCGCCCAGGCCGTGAACGACGACGCCGCGCTCCTCGCCCCGCCCTTCCTCGTCCTCCTCGCCCTCTCGCTCGCCTACCTGCACTTCGAGACGAAGCGCCGTCGCGCCCACGAGCCCGCCCCAAGGGCTCCCGACGACCTCGTCACCCCGGCCCGGGTCGGCCTCGCCGCCGGCGCGCTCCTCGCGGCCGTCTTCGCCGTCCTCCTCCTCGTCGCCCCGGCGCCGCCGCCGCGAACGACCCCCGGGCCGCCGGGCGGCGCCGCCGCCGGCCAGCCCGGCCCCCGCCGGCCCTTCGAGCGGCGCAGCCCGGGACGGACGCTCCGGCTCGTCGGCGCCCTCGCCGGCATCGTCCTCGCGCTCTACGGCTACCATCGCTGGCGCGAGCGCGGTCGCGAGGCCGCCCCCGCCCTCGCCGGGGACGAGGGTCGAGACGCCGACGTCCAGGTCGCCGACCTGCCCCCGCGGCCGGCGCCGGCGACGAGGACGCCTCCGCCGGCCGACGCGCGCGCGCGCGTCGTCGCCGAGTACGCCCGGTTCGCGACCGCGCTCGAGCGACGCGGGCTCGGCCGCCGTCCCGAGCAGGCTCCGGCCGAGCACGCCGCGGGCCTCGCCGCCCACGTTCCGGCGGCCGGCCCGGACCTGGATGAGCTGCTCGCCCGGTTCCACCGCGCCCGTTACGGCGCCGGTCCCGTCGCCGCCGACGAACCGCTCCTCGTGCGGGAGCGCGCCGAGCGCGTCCTCGCGAGGGTGGCGGCCGTCACGGCGGCCTCGCCCGGCGGCCCCGTCGCCGAGGAAACCCCATGAACCTCCCCCAGGGCTCGACCGTCGTCATCGCCGGCGCCGATCGCATAGGCGACCTCCTGTTCGTCACCCCTTCCCTCCGCGCGCTCCGCGCCGCCCGCCCCGACGTCCGGATCGTCGTCCTCACGACGCCCACGCCCGCGGCCGTCCTCGACGGCTCGCCCCACGTCGACCGCGTCGTCGCCGTGCCGCGCGGCCCCGGGGCGATCGGCCGCTGGGCCTACGTGCGCGCCGCCCGGATCGCGCTCGCCCGCGAGCGCCCGACCCTCCTCGTGACCGTCCGCGACCGCGCGATGTACGAGCGCGTGGCCCGCGGCCTCGGGACGGCGTACGTCGCCGACGGGATCTTCGCCCCGGGCCGCGCCGGCCACTACGCCGAGCGCGCGCTCGCCTGCATCGCGGCCCTCGGCGTCCCCGTCGCGGCCGCGACCGCCGGCGCCCCCGCGGCGGCCGGCTCGCCCGCCGTCGCCGCCGTCGCCGCCCCGCCCCGCTACGAGATCCACCTCACGACGGCGGAGCGGTCCGAAGCGGCCCGCCGCGCGGACGCGCTCCGCCCGGGCGGCCGGCCCCTCGTCGTCCTCCAGGCCGGCACCCGCGACACGCGCTTCCTCGGCGGCGCCCGCGCCCGCCTCCGCGACTGGCCCGTCGAGCGCTTCGCCGAGGTCGCCCGCGCCCTCGCGAAGGACCCGGGAGCCGCCGTCGCCATCCACGCGGCCAGCGCCGGAGAGCGGCGGGCCGCGCGCCGGATCGTGGCGCTCTCGGGCGGCGCGGCCACGATCCTCGAGGCGCTCACGGTCCGCACCCTCGCTGCCCTCCTCGAGCAGGCGGCGCTCCTGATCTCGGCCGACACGGGCCCGCTCCACCTCGGGGCGGCCGTCGGGGCGCCCATCGTCGCGATCTACGGCCCGACCGACCCGGGCCTGACCGGCCCGCTCGCGCCGGCGGACCGCATGGCGCTCCTCAAGCCGTCCGAGCCGGGCCCGGCGGCCCTCGTCCCGGCCGATGCCGTCCTCGTAGAGGCCCGCCGCTTGATCCGTTCCGGTCGGTCCGAGTAGCATGCCGGGACTGTATCAAACGACACCGACACTTTTCCTAACACGGTCGCCCGTGCATCTGACGCAAGCCGAGCAAGACAATCTGGTTAAATACGTGGACGGAGATTCTCGCGGCCACGTCGAGTCCTACTTCCTCAAGGCCAACGACCCGACCGGCCCGCGCGCCGTCTGGATCAAGTTCACGGTCTTCGCGCCGCGCGGCCGCCCCGACCAGGCCGCCGCCGAGGCCTGGGCGATCGTCTTCGACGGCGAGACGAAGAAGCACGTCGCGGTGAAGGAGTCGCACCCGGCGGGGACGGCCGATCTCGGTCGCGACCGCGTCCTCTTCAGGGTCGGCCGAGCCTCCTTCGAGCACGGGCGCACGAGCGGGACGGTCGAGGGGGATGGCCACCGCGTCGAGTGGGACCTCGCCTTCACGACCGACGCCCCTCCCCTCCACCACTTCCCGGCCGAGTGGCTGTACGGGTCCCCGCTCCCCGCCAAGGTCCTGACGCCGCACCCCGACTCGTCGTTCGACGGCCACGTCGCCGTCGACGGTCGCCGCCTCGAGGTCCGCGCCTGGCCTGGAATGCAGGGCCACAACTGGGGTCGGCGCCACTCGCACCGCCTCGCGTGGGGCCACTGCAACGCCTTCATCGGCGCCTCGGACACCTACTTCGAGGGGCTCAGCTACCAGGCGAAGCTCGGGCCGGTCGTGTCGCCCTACCTCACCCTCCTCTACCTCCGCCACCAGGGCCGCGCCTACGACTTCACGGGCGTCCGGCACCTCTACAACCCGACGGCCGAGGTCGCGTTCTACCGCTGGTCGTTCACGGCCGAGGACGCGGAGGTCCGGCTCGCCGGCACGCTCGAGACGACGGCCGAGGACATGGTCGGCCTCTACTACCGCAACCCCGACGGCACCCTCTCCCACAACCTGAACAGCAAGATCGCGCGCTGCCGCCTCGAGCTCTCGCGCCGCCAGCCGTCGGGCGCGTGGCAGGGCTTCGCGATCCTCGAGTCCAGGGACAAGGCCGCCCTCGAGCTCCAGGTCCGCGAGCCCGACCACGGCGTCCGCATGTACGTCTAGCACGCGCCGGAGCGGCCCTTGTAGACGCGGGCGCCCTCCCTCGCTAAGATGGGCCGTTCCGTCGTCCGTCGAAGAGCCAGGGGGACCCGAAATGACGCAGCTCATGGCCGCCAAGCAGGGGATCGTCACGGACGAGATGCGCGCCGCCGCCGCGTTCGAGGACGCCGACGCCGAGCAGATCCGCCAGGACATCGCCCGCGGCTTCACCATCATCCCGAAGAACGTGAACCACGCCTTCAGCCCGCGGGCCATCGGCCGCGGCCTCAGGACGAAGGTGAACGTGAACCTCGGGAACTCGTCGGACCACGGCGACCCGGACGAGGAGCTGCGCAAGCTCGAGATGGCGATCCGCAAGGGCGCCGACTCCGTCATGGACCTCTCGACGGGCTGCGACATCCCCGGGATGCGGAAGAAGATCATCGCCGCCTCGACCGTCATGGTCGGCACGGTCCCGATCTACGAGTGCGTGCGTCGTCACGGGCTCCTCACGTGGACGCCGGACCAGCTCTTCGAGGTCATCGAGGAGCAGGCCGAGCAGGGCGTCGACTACATGACGCTCCACATCGGCGTGACGCGCGAGTCGATCCGGCGCGCGAGCGCCAACGACCACGAGCGCGTGACCGGGATCGTCTCGCGCGGCGGCTCGATCCACGCGGCCTGGATCCGCATGCACGGCCTCGAGAACCCGCTCTACGAGCAGTTCGACCGCCTGTGCGCGATCCTCAGGACGCACGACGTCACGATCTCGCTCGGCGACGGGCTGCGTCCCGGGTCGATCGCCGACTCGACCGACGCCACGCAGCTCGCCGAGCTCCTGATCCTGGGCGAGATGCAGCAGCGGGCGCTCGCGGCCTCGGTCCAGACCATGATCGAGGGCCCGGGCCACGTCCCGATCGAGGAGATCGAGGCCAACGTCGTCCTCCAGAAGAAGCTCTGCCACGGCGCGCCCTTCTACACCCTCGGCCCGCTGCCGACCGACATCGCCGCCGGCTACGACGACATCGCGGGCTGCGTCGGCGGCGCGATCGCGGCCGGCGCCGGCGTCGACATGCTCTGCGACCTGACCCCGGCCGAGCACCTGCGCCTCCCGACGGTCGAGGACATCTGGCGCGGCACCGTCTCGACGAAGATCGCCGCCCACATAGGCGACCTGAAGAAGGACGTGAAGGGCGCGCGCGAGCGCAACCGCCGCATGTCGCAGGCGCGCAAGGCCCTCGACTGGGAGACCATGTACGCGCTCGCCCTCGACGGCGAGGAGGCGCGCCGCCTTCGCCGCGAGAGCGAGGACTACGAGAAGGGCGTCTGCACCATGTGCGGCTCGCTCTGCTCGATGAACATCGACACCATGAGCATGAAGCTCACGGAGGAGGCGAAGGAGAAGTTCCACGCGGCGATCGGGCGCCAGACGGCCAAGAACTTCCTCCCGAGCGACCCGAACGAGGCCGTGCTCCGCCGCGAGGAGGCCGCGCTCGCCCGCGCCGGGCACCACCCGACGTTGTGATCCCGCGCGTGCGGGGCGTATAATGCGCCCGATGGTCCGTCTCCCGCTCGTCGATCACCGCCAGCACGAGCCCGCCCTCCGCATGGCGGCGGCCGCCTCCGGCGCCGGGTCGCTCGGCCTCCCCGTCTCCGCGCCCGTCGTCCGGAAGGGCCTCATGGTCGACCGCTTCGGGCGGCGGATCACATACCTGCGCGTGTCGGTGACGGACCGCTGCAACTTGAAGTGCACCTACTGCACGCCGCTCTCGTCGGGCGTCTTCCTCCCGGCCGAGGAGCTGCTCACCGACGACGAGATCATCTCCGTCCTCACGACCATGGCCGAGCTCGGCCTCGAGAAGGTCCGCTTCACGGGCGGCGAGCCGCTCGTCCGTCCGGGCTTCCTCGGCCTCGTCCGGCGCGCGAGCGCGATCCCCGGCCTCTCGCTCCGGACGCTCTCGACGAACGGCATCCTGCTCGCCGACATGGCCGCGGACCTGCTCGCCGCCGGGATCACCGGCGTGAACGTGAGCGTCGACACGCTCGACCCCGACCGCTTCCGCGAGGTCACGCGCGGCGGCTCGCTCGACCGCGTCTGGCGCGGGATCGAGCGCGTGCTCGAGCTCGGCCTGCGCTCCGTCAAGCTCAACGCCGTCCTCATGCGCGGCGTCAACGACGGGGAGCTCGAGGCGTTCGCCCGCCTCACCTACCGCTACCCGATCTCGGTCCGCTTCATCGAGCTCATGCCGCTCTCGCACTGCGGCGACGTCTTCCACGAGGAGCGCTACGCGTCCGCCGACCTCGTGCTCGCCGCCCTCGCCCGGATCGGGCCCGCCGCCCCGCAGCCGCGCGACGCCAACGACGGGCCGGCGCGCGGCTACCGGCTCCCGGGCGCGCTCGGGACGGTCGGCGTGATCACGCCCGTGAGCGAGTCGTCCTTCTGCGCCCGCTGCAACCGCGTGCGGCTCTCGGCGAACGGCCAGCTCAAGCTCTGCCTCTTCGGCGACGAGTACGTGGACCTGAAGCGGATCCTCCGGGGCGGCGGCTCGCTCGAGGCGTCGCTCCTCGAGGCCATGGATCGCAAGCCCGAGAAGATGGCCGGGTACTCGGGCTTCACGATGATGTCCATCGGCGGGTGAGTCCCTTCGCCCGCGCCCCCGAGAAGGAGAACCGATGCGCTGCCCCAACCACCCCGACCTGATCGCGACCACGGCTTGCGACCTCTGCCAGCAGCAGTTCTGCGAGAGCTGCGTCGTCCGCATGGACAACAAGTACTACTGCGAGGGGTGCAAGCAGAGGATCATGGGCGCGGCCGCGGCCGTCGGCGGCGGCGGCGCCCGCGGCGGTCCGGCGCCCGGCCCGCGCTACGGCGGGGCCCCGGGCGGCGCCTACGGCGGCGGCGGCGGCCCGGGCTACGGCGGCGGCGGCGGGGGCGGCGGCTACGAGGCCCCGCAGCAGCCGAAGTCGAAGACGGGCCGCAACATCTTCATCGCGTGCGGTTGCCTCCTCTTCCTCTGCGTCGGCACGGGCGCGCTCGGCGCGTACGGCTGGTCGAAGATGCTGCCGTTCGCCGCCCGCCAGAAGTGCCGCGAGAACCTGACGGTCGTCGGCACGGCGCTGAAGAAGCACCGCGACGCCAACAACGGCGCGCTGCCCTGGACGTCCAAGGCCGAGGGCGATGACGCGCTGATCAAGCTCATGAAGGAGCAGTTCGGCAGCGAGCAGTCCGCCCGCGAGCATCTCCTCTGCATCGGCGCCGTCTTCAAGGGCCCGTTCTCGATCGACGAGAAGGGCGGCGAGAAGGTGAGCTACGACGTCATCGACCCGGCGAAGCTGCGGCCGGGCGAGGACCCGCTCGACCCGCTCATCTTCGACCGCACGCCCGACTTCCACAAGGGCAGCCGGGTCGTCCTCTTCGAGGATTACAGCGTGCGCTTCCTCCCCGAGGCCGACTTCCAGAAGGTCCTCGCCGGCGAGAGGGTGACGCTCCCCGAGCCGATCCGGGCGGACGAGCAGCCGAGCTTCGACTGATGCCGGCGGGGCCGCGCCACAAGGTCGTCCTCTTCGACATCGACCACACGCTCCTGCGCGCGGGCGGAGCGGGCCGGGCGGCGCTCGAGAAGGCCGTCCTCGCGATCGTCGGCCGCCCCGCCCAGGTCCGGTCGGTGAAGTACAGCGGGCGGACCGACCCGTCGATCCTGCGCGACCTCCTTTCCGTCATGGGCGCCGAGCCGACGCCGGAGCTCATGGCGCGGATCTTCGACCTCTACATCGAGCTGCTGCCGGCCGAGATGGGCGACGGCACGCGCGGCCTCGTCCTCCCGGGCGTGCGCGAGATGCTCGAGCGGCTGTCCGGTCGGGGCGACGTCCACCTCGGGCTCCTGACCGGCAACATCGCGCGCGGCGCCCGCATCAAGCTCGCCCCGTACGGCCTCGACCGCGTCTTCGCGTTCGGGGCCTACGGCGACGACGCCGAGGAGCGCCCGGCGCTGCTGCCGATCGCGCTCGAGCGGTGGCGGGCGATCTGCGGCAACGGGACGGAGTGCGCGATGAGCGACGTCTACGTGGTCGGGGACACGCCGAACGACGTCGCGGTCGCCCGCGCTCACGGGGCTCGCGCCGTCGGGGTCGGGACGGGCGCGCCCTACGTCAAGCGCGACGAGATGGTCGCGCTCGCGCCCGACTTCTTCTTCGACGACCTGACCGGCTGCGGGCCGTGGATCGACGAGGTCCTCGGGGACGGTCGCGGCCCCGACCTCGGGCTCGACCTCACCTGAAGTAGACGAGCACCCCGGCCGCCAGCGCCAGCCGGTAGACGACGAAGACGGTGAACGTGTTCGTCCTCACGAACCGGAGCAGGCCGGCGATCGCGAGGTAGCCCGTCGCCGTCGAGGCGAGGATCCCGGCGACGATCGGGGCCGCGTCCCCGCCCGCGCCGCCGCCCCCGCCGTCGAGCAGCGCCGGCGCGCCCTTCACCACCTCGAGCGCGGCCGTCGCGAGGATGATCGGGACCCCGAGGAGGAAGCTGAAACGCGCGGCCTCGTCCCGGCGCAGGCCGCGGAAGAGGCCGGCCGTGATCGTCGCCCCCGAGCGCGACACGCCGGGGATGAGCGCGCACGCCTGGGCGATGCCGATGACGATCGCATCGAGGAGGCCGAGCGGCTCGCCCCGCGGCGCCGCCCGCGCGGCCAGGCGGTCCCCGGCGAAGAGCAGGACGGCGACCGCGGCGAGCGCGACCGCCACGACGCGCGTCCCGCGCAGCGTCGTCTCGATCTCGTGACGGAAGAGCAGGCCGGCGATCCCCGCCGGCACGCTCCCGACGACGATCAGCCAGGCGAGCCGCTGGTGCGGGTCGTTGCGCAGGTCGGGGCGGACCACGCTCCGGAAGAACGCGACCGTGAGGTCGGCGAGGTCCGGGCGGAAGTACCAGAGGACCGCGAGCAGCGTCCCGATGTGGAGGGCGACGGTGAACTGGAGTCCCGGATCGCGCCACCCGAGCAGCGCCGGGACGAGGATCAGGTGCGCCGTCGAGCTGATCGGGAGGAACTCGGTCAGGCCCTGCACGATCCCGAGGATGACGGCCTGGTAGACGGGCACGCGCGTCAGCCGTCGACGGGGTCGGCGTCCGGCATGGGCCAGAGCCGCGCCGGGTTCTCGTACCCCTGCGAGAACGCGTCGACGATGCCCGGCCAGCGGTCGCCGAAGCGGGCCCAGTTGTACTCCGTGACGACCGGCGTCAGCGGGTTCCGATCCCGCGCCGGGAGTCTGTCGCCCGCGAACCTCGAGAACTCCCAGGCGGCGTCGCCCTCGAGCGGCAGGCGAACGCTCGGCGTCAGGACCTCCATGAGCCGCTCGCGGGGGCGACGAGCCGGGCGGTCGAGATGGCCGCCGTGCGCGGATCGAGCATCCCGGCGCCGATCATCGGCCGCGCGAGCCCCTCCCAGGGAGCGAGCCGGAGCAGGAAGGCGCCGATCTGCCGCTCCCGGTCGAGGCGCGAGCCGACGAGCTCCCGGATCCCGTCGAGGAAGCCGGCGGCGCGCGCCGACGACCCGAGGCCCGACACCCGATCGAGGAAGCTCGCGGCCGCGCCCTCGCGCGGCGCGGCGCCGCCGCCCGCGCCGCCGCCTCCGCCCCGGCCCCCGAGCGCGTCGAGGCCGGCGGCCGCGAGGCCGGCGGCGTGCAGCCCGCGCCCGACCTGGCGCGACGCGTACGGGGCGAAGGCGAACCAGACCGGATAGACGTCGGAGCTCCCCGTGGCCGCGAACCCGGGGTCGACGATCTCCTGGAAGCGGTTCGCGAACTCGGCGTAGCCGGCGTTGATGCGCCGGTTCAGGGCCTCGTAGCGGAGCGTCGGGTCGGAGACCGTTCCGATGGCGTCCGGGATCGGGCGGGCGCGCAGCCTGGCCTCGAGGAAGTCGCCGATGAAGCGGGAGCTGGCGAGCCTCGCCCTGAGCCCGCGTCCCGGTTCGAGGTCGTCCGCCTCGGGCGACGGCGGCGGCGGCGCCGCGGGAGCGGGCGCGGGCTCGGCACTCGTCGGATCGATCCGGTCCGCGCCGGGGGTCCCCGGCACCGTTCCCCATCCGCCGCTCATGGGCGCCCCCCTCATCTCCCGGGACGGCGAGACTGTAGCGCAATCGCGGACGCGAATCAACGCGGATCGGGCGCGGGGATGGCCGCCGCCGCCAGCTCCACCTCCTCGCGCACCCAGGCGTCGACCTCGGCCGCGCGCGCGGTCGCGAGCGCGAGGCGCGCCGCCTCCCCGCCGAGCCGCCCGAGCGCCCAGGCGGCGTGGCCGCGCACGAGGGGCTCCGGGTCGAAGAGCGCGCGGGCGAGGGCCGGGACGGCGGCGGGGTCGCCGCGGTTCCCGAGGGCGACGCAGACGTTCCGGAGGAGCCCGCGCCGCCTCGCCCGCTTGACCGGGCTGCCCCGGAAGCGGGCGGCGAAGCCGGCGGGCGTCAGGTCGAGGAGCGACAGGAGGTCGTCGAGGCGTCCGGTCGCGAGCCCGGGGCGCGGGCGAAGCGCCTGGATGGCGATCGGGTCCGCCTGGGCCGGCGCCTTCCGGTTCCAGGGGCAGACCTCCTGGCAGATGTCGCAGCCGAAGACCATCTCGCCCACGAGGGGGCGGAGGTCGCGGGGAATCGGGCCGCGCAGCTCGATCGTCAGGTACGAGATGCAGCGGCGCGCGTCGAGGAGGTAGGGCGCGACGAAGGCCCGGGTCGGGCAGGCCTCGAGGCAGCGCGTGCAGGTCCCGCACCGCCCGGGCGCGGCCCGGTCCGGGACGAGGTCGAGCGGCAGCAGCACCTCCCCGAGGAAGAGCCACGAGCCGGCGCCCTCGCGGAGGAGCATCGTGTTCTTGCCGAGCCAGCCGAGCCCGGCCGCGGCGGCCGCCGGGCGCTCGAGGACGGGGCCCGTGTCCACGTACCAGCGTCCCCCGAGCGGTCCGGCCAGGCGCTCGACCTCGGCCACGAGCGCGCGCAGGCGCGCGGCCACGAGGTCGTGGTAGTCGTCGCCCCAGGCGTACCGCGAGAAGGGCCGGCGCCCGGCGGGCGGCGCGTCCCGGCCCTCGTCCCCCGGCGCGAGCCTGTAGTTGAGCCCGACGCAGACGACCGACCGCGCCCACGGGAAGCGGCGCCGCGGGTCGGCGCGCGCCGCCGGGTCGCGCGTCATGTAGGCCATCTCGCCGGCGTAGCCGGCCGCGACCCAGTCCTCGAGCCGCGCGGCCTGCGGCCACCCGGATGCCGGCGCGATCCCGACGAGGTCGAAGCCGGCGCGCCGGGCGGCTGCTTTCACTTCGCCCGTCAGGGTTTCCGGATCGACCGCCCGCTCCACGCCCCCAGCGTAGCGTCCCGGGTTCCGGCTTGCCAGCGGCCCCTCGATCCCTGTACCATTTGCGGCTCATGGACCTGGAAGGCAAGGTCGCGCTCGTCACCGGAGCGGCGCGGCGCGTGGGCGCCGAGATCGCGCGCGCCCTCGCCCGGCGCGGCGTCGCCGTCGCCGTCCACTACCGGTCGTCGGAGGGCGACGCCCGGGCGCTCGTCGCCGAGATCCAGGCGGCGGGCGGGAGGGCGGTCGCCCTGCGCGCCGACGTCACCCGGGCGGCCGACGTGGACGCGCTCGTCGCCGGTACCGAAGAGGCGCTCGGCGGGCTGGACCTGCTGGTGAACAACGCCGGCCGTTTCGTGCGGACGCCCTTCCCGCGCGTGACCGAGTCCGAGTGGGATGCATCGGTCGACGCGAACCTGAAGGGCCCGTTCCTGTGCTGCCGCGCGGCCGCCCCCGGGATGATCGCCCGCGGCGGCGGGAAGATCGTCAACATCGCGGACGTCGCGGGCGTGCGCCCGTGGGCGGAGTACGTGCCCTACTCGGTCGCGAAGGCGGGGCTCATCGCCCTCACGATCGGCCTCGCCAAGGAGCTGGCGCCGACCGTCCTCGTGAACGCGGTCGCGCCGGGCGCCGTGCTGCTCGAGGGGCTGTCCGAGGACATCGCCCGGCGCCAGATCGCGCGCGTGCCGCTCCGGCGCGCGGGCGCGCCGGAGGATGTGGCGGCGGCGGTGGTCTACCTGGCCGAGAACGATTACGTCACGGGTGTTTGCCTGCCGGTCGACGGCGGGCGGCTGGCGGTGTAGCGACGACGGCTGGAAGCGGGAGGCGGTGATGATCCAGGTGGCGTGCTCGGGGTGTGGCGCGAGGCTCAAGGTGCCGGACGAGAAGGCCGGCTCGCGGGGCCGCTGCCCGAAGTGCAAGGCCGTCGTCGAGATCCCGGAGGTCGAGGTCGAGGCCGCGGTCGGGGCGGAGGAGGAGGCCGAGGCCGCACCTGCCCGCCCCCTGCGGGCGGTGCGGCCGCGCGCCGGAACGGCGACCGCGCCCCGGAGCCTCCATCGCCCCCGGATGGGGGCGCACCCAGCCGGCGCGGCGGCCCGTCCGATCGCGCCGTCGGCGCGCCCGCGCAGCGGGCCGCGCGCGGCGGCGCCGCCGAAGAAGAAGAGCCCCCTCGTCGTCATCCTCGTCGTCGTCGGCGCGGTCGTGGTCCTCGGGATCGGCGGCGCGGTCGCCTGGTTCATGCGGAGCGACGAGTACGCCGTCGCGCGCCGCACCCAGGGCTTCTGCGAGGCCCTGAAGAAGGAACAGACGGCGAAGCTCGCCGACTTCTTCCCGCAGCGGACGCCCGAGGAGAAGCTCGCGGCCCCGCTCGGCGCCGCGTTCATGGGCGCGTTCGTGCAGGCGGCCGGCGGTCTCGAGGCCTACAAGGTCGGGGGCGTGTCCGTCGACGGGGACCGGGCGACGACGCGGGTCACGCTCGTCCTCAAGAACGGGAAGTCGAACGCGGACACCATGACGTGGCAGAAGATCGACGGCGAGTGGTATCTCGATCTCGACGCCGCCCGCGGCGGGAAGCCCAAGTAGCCGGGGCCCTCACCCGCCCCCGAGCCCGAGCGTCGCCTCGACGGGGCGGAGGGCGTCGATCACGAAGGCGATGTGCTCGTCGAGCGGGACGCCGAGCTCGGCGGCGCCCTGCGTCACCTCCTCGCGGTTGACCCCGGCCGCGAACCTCCTGCGGTTCTTCGGATGAAACAACTTGTTCTTGACGCTCGAGACCTCGAGGTCGCAAAGGCTCCTCGACGGCCGCACGAGGGCGCAGGCGACGAGGAACCCGCAGAGCTCGTCGACGGCGTAGAGCGCCCGGGCGACGGGCGTGTCGCGGGGCGCGCCCGTGTACGACGCATGCCCCAGGATCGCGCGGCAGAGCGGCTCCTCGAGCCCGCGCTCGCGCAGCAGGCGCACGCCCCACGAGGGGTGCTCCTCGGTCGGCGAGTGCGAGTCGTTCGGGAACCGCTCGTAGTCGAAGTCGTGGAGGAGGCCGACGATCCCCCACGTCTCCTCGTCCTCGCCGTACCTGCGCGCGCACGCCCGCATGGCCGCCTCGACGGCGTACATGTGGCGGCGCAGCGCCTCCGACTGCGTGTGCTCGTGGACGATCGCCAGGGCCTCGTCGCGCTTCATGGCGGGGCATTCTAACCCGGGAACCGCGCCTTCGCACCGAGGGTCCAAGGAGATGATGACACGCACCTTCCTCCCGCCCGGCGCAGCCGGCCTCGTCCTCCTCGTGCTCGCGGCCGCCGCGCTCGATGGGCGCGGGCGCGGCCTGGCCGACGAGCGCGCCCCCGCCGCCACGCGCGTCCTCGATGTCCGGGACCTCCTCCGGTGGGACTTCCGCATCGCCCCCGATCGCCGGCCCCTGCTCGCCGTGATCCGCGAGCGCGCGCCCAGGGACGTGGAGCTCGAGCTCGCGTACGCGACGCTCGTCTATCGCGCCGATGATGCCCAGCACGAGGCGGTGGCCCGGGCTCTGGCCGACCTCCGCGACGAGGCCGGGCGGCGCGAGCTCGAGCGGGCCGAGGCCAACCTCGCCTCGCTCGCATCGGACTACCGCTCAGGCGAGCACGGCGGCACGTTCGTGAAGCTCACCTGGACGGGGCCGCAGTCGGAGCCCGTGCCGGGTCTCGCGATCCACTCGACGACGCGCATCTTCGACGCCGTGCCGTTCCGTGCCTTCCGCCGCCAGGGGATCCACTACGGCAACGACGACATCGGCGTCTTCTACTCCTTCGCCGCCACGCCGGAGGAGATGGACCGCCTCGTCCAGGCGATCGTCACGGCTCCGTTCGCGAAGGAGGCGGCGAAGCGGACCGAGGCGCTGACGGTCTCGCTCTCGCTGATCGACACCTGGAGCCCGCGACGCCCGAACTACGTGGAGATGCAGCTCGGCGAGGGCGGGGCGATCCTCGACCGCATCGACGCCGCCGTCGGCGAGACGAACCCGACCGCCCGGGCCGTGATCCGCGATTACCGGCGCTCGATCGGGGGCTGACGGCCGGAGGCGCCGGTCAGCCCATGAAGCCGGGTCCCCCGCGACCTTCGCGGGCGGCGTGCTCTCGCGGGCCGGCGTCGCGCTCCTCGCGCGCGCGCTCTCGTCGGAGATCCGCCTCGCCCGGCCGCGGACTCCAGGGTCCGACGCGGACGCCTAGGGCAGCAGCCCCTTCATCGCCGCGTCCGCCGCCGCCAGCGGCGTCGTCGGCGAGATCCCGAGCCAGAGGGTCGCGACCGCGGCGATGAAGACGGCGACGCGGCCGCCCCACTCCTCCGGGCGAGGGACGGTGACGCCGGCCGGCTCGTACATGAACATGACGACGATCGGCCGGAGGTAGTAGTAGATCGACACGAGGGTCGTGAGGACGGCGATGACGACCAGGCCGGTGTAGCCCGCCTCGACGGCCGACTTGAAGACCCACAGCTTGCCGATGAAGCCGGCCGTCGGCGGGATGCCGACGAACGAGGCCATGAAGATCGTCATCGCGAGCGCGAGCCCCGGACGCTCCTGGGCGAGGCCGCGCAGGTCGTCGATGTCCTCGATGTCCCGCCCCTCGCGGCGCAGCATGACGAGGACCGTGAAGGCGCCGATCGTCATGGCCGCGTACGTGGCGAGATAGAAGAGCGACGCGGCCGCCGCCTCGCGGCTCGTCCCGGCCGCGGTGAGGCCGACGAGGATGTAGCCCGAGTGCGCGATGCCCGACCAGGCGAAGAGGCGCTTCAGGTTCGAGGTCGTGAGGGCGGCGAAGTTCCCGACGACCATGGTGACGATCGAGAGCGCCCAGAACGCGCGCGGGATCGACTCCGCGATGTCCGCGCCGGCCGGCAGCGACGGCAGGTACATCGCCCCCGTCGATGCCAGCACGCGGAAGAACACGCCGAACGCCGCCGCCTTCACGGCCACGGCCATGTAGCCGGTGACGGCCGCCGGCGCGCCCTGGTAGGCGTCCGGGATCCAGGCGTGGAACGGGACCGCTCCGACCTTGAAGCCGAACCCGACGAGCAGGAGCCCGAGGGCGGCCAGGAAGAGCCCGGCCGCTCCCGCCGCGCTCGCCGCCCCGTGGCCGGCGCGCGTCGCCGCCGCCATCTCGTCCAGGTAGATCGTCCCGGTCGACCCGTAGAGGAGCGCGAGCCCGTAGAGCAGGAAGCCCGAGCTGAAGGCGCCGAGGACGAAGTACTTCATCGCGCCCTCGGCCGAGCGCGGGTCGGTGCGCGCGACCCCCACCATCGCGTAGATCGAGAGCGACATCAGCTCGAAGGCGATGAAGAGGACGATGAGGTCGTTCGCCGTGATGAGCAGCAGCATGCCGGCCGCGGCGAAGAGCAGCAGCCCGTAGTACTCGCCGTACTCGATCCCCATGCGCGCCGTGTAGTCGATCGAGTAGAGGAGCGCCAGCGCCGACGCCCCGAGGATGACGATGCCCAGGAACTGCGCCAGGCCGCCCGTCACGATCGAGCGCCCGACCGGCGTCAGAGCCTCCCCCGCCTGCCGGGCCGCGTCCTCGCCCCAGAACCAGACGACGGCGGCCGCCGCGACCGCGACTCCGGTGAGGCCGATGAACGACAGCGCCAGCTTCGGTCCCCCCGACGCCGCGCCGTCGGCCCCCGCGGCGGCCTCGCCCTTCGGGGCGGCCCTGAGGAACGGGTCGACGAGGAGGACGGCGAACGCCGTGAGCGACAGGACGACGACCGGCGCGACGGCGCCGAGGTCGGCGCGCGTGAACGTGATCCCGGCGGCGATGATGGCGTCGAGCGGCGGCATGCTACGTCAGGCCCTTCACGTGGTTGAGGAGGCTCGCGATCGAGCCGTCCAAGACCTTCAGGAACGGATGAGGATAGAGCCCGATCACGACCATCATGATGAGGATCGGCGCGAAGTACACGTACTCGCGAGCGACGAGGTCGGGCGTGGACGCGTCATCCCCGCTCCGGAACGGGCCGAGCATGACGCGCTGGTAGAGCATGAGCATGTACACGGCGCCGAGCACGATCCCGAGCGCGGCGACGGCCGTCGCCAGGCGGTTCTCCTCGAACGCGCCGATGAGGACCAGGAACTCGCCGACGAAGCCGTTGAGCCCGGGGAGCCCGATCGACGAGAGCGTCGCCATCATGAAGACGACCGCCATCCCGGGCGCGGCCTTCGCGACCCCGCCGTAGTCCGCGATCTTGCGCGTGTGGCGGCGCTCGTAGATCGCCCCGACGAAGAGGAAGAGCGCGCCGGTCGAGAGGCCGTGGTTCACCATCTGCATGACCGCGCCCGAGATCGCCTTCGCGTTCCAGGCGACGATGCCGAGGACGACGAACCCGAGGTGCGAGACCGACGAGTAGGCGATGAGCTTCTTCATGTCGGTCTGGGCGAGCGACATGAGGGCGCCGTAGACGATGCCCGTCACGGCCAGCGCGATGAGCACCGGCGCGAGCGCCTTCATGCCGAGCGGGAAGAGCGGGATCGCGTAGCGCACGAGCCCGTATCCGCCCATCTTCAGGAGGACGGCGGCCAGGATCACGCTGCCCGCCGTCGGCGCGTCGACGTGCGCGTCGGGGAGCCAGGTGTGGAACGGGAACAGCGGCACCTTGATCGCGAACGCGAGCCCGAACGCGAGGAAGAGCCAGATCTGCTCGTCTCGCGTGAGCAGGATCTCGCCGGTCGAGAGGCGCTCGAAGATGACCGACAGCTCGAAGGTGCGCTCGAGCACGCCCACCGACCCCGCCGTCTTCCAGTAGAGGTAGAGGATCGCGACCAGCATGAGGAGGCTGCCGGCCGCCGTGTAGATGAAGAACTTCACGGCGGAGTAGATTCGCCGGTCGCTCCCCCAGACGCCGATGAGCAGGAACATGGGGATCAGGACGAGCTCCCAGAAGACGTAGAAGAGGAGCAGGTCCTGGGCGGCGAAGACGCCGATGATCGCCGCCTCGAGGAAGAGGAGCGAGGCGAAGAACTCCTTCACCCGGTGCTCGATGGCCGTCCACGAGCAGAGGATCGCGATCGGCGTCGTGAAGGTCGTCAGCAGCACGAGCAGCAGCCCGATCCCGTCGACCCCCACCTTGTACGTGATCCCGAACGCAGGGACCCAGTCGCGGCGCTCGACGAACTGGTGGGCGTGGCTCTGCCCGTCGAACAGGAAGAAGAGCGGCAGCGACAGCGCGAGCGTGAAGAGCGAGAAGACGAGCGCCGCGGCGCGCGCGGCCCGGTGCTCCTCGCGGCGGAAGAGCAGCAGCAACGCCCCGCCCGCGATCGGGAGGCCGATGAGCGTCGTCAGGATCGGGAAGCTCGAGTTCATGGTCTCACTCGCCCACCAGTCCGAGGACGAACATGACGACGATCACCGCCCCGCCCGCGAGGTAGAACGCGTACTGATTGACGAGCCCGACCTGGATGCGGCGGACGCGCTCGCTCGTGGCCGAGGCCGCGCTCGCGGCCGCGTTCACCGCCCAGTCGATCACGCCGACGTCGACGAACTCCCAGAGGGCCGCCGCGCCGGCCATGATCGGCTGGACGAACACGCGCTCGTAGGCCTCGTCCACGCGGTACTTGACGCCCGCGAGCTGGTACCAGGCGCCGGCCAGGCCCTCGCGGATCGAGAAGGTCGGGTTCCGGAGGTGGACCGAGTAGCCGGCGTAGGCGCAGGAGACGGCGACCGCCGTCGAGAGCGCGAGGCCGAAGGCCTCGGCGGCGTGGCTGGCGGGCCCGTGCGCGCCGAAGATGGGCTCCAGGTAGTGGGAGAAGTTCTGCGCCCCGGGGATCAGCGGGACGTTGACCCATCCCCCGACGAGCGAGAGGCCGGCGAGGATGAAGAGCGGGATCATCATCGCCGGGCCGGCGTCGTGGGCGTGGTCGTGGCGCTCGATCGGCCCGCGCGGCGACCCGAGGAACGCGAGCGTGAAGAGCCGGAACGTGTAGAAGGCCGTGAGCGCGGCCGTGATCACGCCCGCCACGTAGAGGATGAGCCAGACCGGGCCGTGCCCGTGGAGGAAGTTGTTGAGGAGCCCGAAGAGGATCTCGTCCTTGCTGAAGAAGCCCGCGAACGGCGGGATCCCGGCGAGGGCGAGGCAGCCGACGAAGAAGATGAGCGCCGTCCGCGGCATCTTCTCCCGGAGCCCGCCCATCTGGCGGATGTCCCCGACGTTGTCGAACGCGTGGAGCACGGCCCCGGCGCCGAGGAAGAGGAGGGCCTTGAAGAAGGCGTGCGTCATGAGGTGGAAGACGCCCGCCCCGAAGGCCCCCGACCCCACGCCGACGAACATGTAGCCGAGCTGGCTGATCGTCGAGTAGGCGAGCACCTTCTTCAGGTCGTTCTCGGGCACGGCCATGGTCGCCGCGAGGAAGGCCGTGGCCATGCCGACGCAGGCGACGACGACGAGCGCGTGCGGCGCGATCTCGAAGAGGACGTGCAGGCGGGCCGTCATGTAGACGCCGGCCGTGACCATCGTGGCCGCGTGGATGAGGGCCGAGACGGGCGTCGGGCCGGCCATGGCATCCGGCAGCCAGACGTAGAGCGGGATCTGGGCCGACTTGCCGGTCGCGCCCAGGAGGAGGAGGAGCGCCGCCGGCGTGAGGGCCGCGACCGTCGCCAGCTCCCCGTTGTCGAGGGCCGCCTGGGCGTACTTGTTGATGTTCGCGAGCTCGAGGGCTTCCGGCCGGTCGTGGAAGAGGTACCAGATCGTGAAGACGCCGAGGACGAAGCCGAGGTCGCCGATCCGGTTGACGACGAACGCCTTCTTGCCGGCGTTCGCGTAGTCGGGGTTCGTGTACCAAAAGCCGATGAGCAGGTAGGAGCAGAGGCCGACGCCCTCCCACCCGATGAAGAGCATGACGATGCTCGAGCCCGTGATGAGCACGAGCATCGACGCCATGAAGAGGTTCAGGTAGGCGAAGTAGCGCGCGTAGCCCCAGGCGTCCTCGTGCTCCATGTACAGCGTCGAGTAGATGTGGATCAGCGACCCGACGCCCGTGACGACGAGGACGAGCACGATCGACAGCCGGTCGATCAGGAGGCGGAACGGGAGCGTCAGGTCGCCCGCCTGGATCCACGTGTAGTACGAGTGGGCGACGGGCTCGCCCGTCCGCAGGATCTCGCTGAAGATCGCGACCGCGCAGTAGAAGGCGAGCACCGGGCCGAAGCAGGCGATGAAGCCGACGAGCGGCTTCGGCAGCTTCCGCCCGATGAGGCCGTTCACGAGGAACCCGAGGAACGGCGCGAGCGGGATCAGGAGGAGGACCTTCTCCATGGCGTTTCCTCGCGGGTTCCCCTTCTCTTAGCCCCGGAGCTCCGCGACCTCGGCCGTGCTCACGGTCTGCCGGACGCGGAAGAGCGCGATGAGCAGGGCGAGGCCGACGGCGACCTCGCAGGCGGCGATCGCCATGCTGATGAGGACGAAGATGTGCCCGGCGTCGGGCGCGCGCGTGACCCACGTCGCCGACGGCCAGGCGGCGAGCGCCGTCGAGCCGCCCGGCGCTCCGCCGCCGGCGAACCAGCGCGAGAACGAGAGGAGCGTCAGGTTCGCGGCGTTGAGCATGAGCTCGACCGACATCAGCACCACGAGCAGGTTGCGCCGCGCGAGGACGCCGTAGGCGCCGATCGCGAACAGGACGGCGGACAGGATCAGGCAGTTCGTGAGGTTGAACATGAGGACCGCGCGCTCCTCAACTCTTGTGCGTCTCGCCGACGGACGCGGCGCTCGGACCCCCGTGCCCGTACCGGAGCCTCGCCGCCGCGAGCTGAACGTCCCGCGCCCCGCGCGGCAGGCCCGCCTCGGCGATCTCGGCCGGCGCCCCGCCCGCGACGAGGTCGGCCTCCGAGGGCGGCGACCCCGCGCCGACCATCGAACCCCCCGCCCCCGCCCCCACCCCGCCGCGCGCGGAGGCCGGGATGTCTCCGAGCCGCCGCTTCGCGAGCACCACCACGCCCGCGATCGCCGCCAGGATCACGAGCGAGATCGCCTCGAAGGCGACCAGGTGGTCGCGGTACATGCTGTCGGCGAAGCGCTCCGTCGTCCCGAACTCGGCCGGCGGGGGCGGCGGCGGCTCGCCGGGCGCGGCCTCGAGCGTCGGGACGGGGCGCGGCGGCGGCGCCGGCACGGCCAGCGTCGGGTCCGAGAACGCCGGCGCGTCCTTGATGTCGCCGCGATAGAACGCGCTCGCGAGCACGACGAGGAGCGCCGCCGCCATGACGAACGCCGACCCGCGCTGCCAGGCGGGCGCGCGCGGCAGCGACAGCTCCTGAGTCCCCGGGTTCAGCAGCATGATGACGAAGACGAAGAGGACCATGATCGCGCCGGCGTAGAGCAGGATCTGGATCGCGCCCAGGAAGGCGGCCTCGAGGGCGACGAAGATCACGGCCAGGGCCGCGAGGGCGGCCATCATGAAGAGGGTCGAGTAGATCGGGTTGCGCCGCGTGACGACGAGCGCCGACGCGCCGACCGCGACGATCGAGGCGGCGAGGAAGACGATGTCGGACGCGCTCATCGGATGAGACCCTTCACGCCCTGCTCGCCCTTGAAGGGGGCGCCCTCACGCTTGCCGTAGCCGCCGGCGATCTTCTGCCGCCAGTCCTGCGGGAAGTTCGTCTTCAGCTTCTCCTTCTTGTAGAGGAACTCCTCGCGCGACCCGTAGACCTGGTAGGGCTTCGGCGTCAGCTCGATCGCGTCGCAGGGGCACGCCTCCTCGCAGAAGGCGCAGTAGATGCACCGGAGCATGTCGATCTCGAACTCGACCGGGTAGCGCTCGCGGTCGGCCCACGGCGAGGGCGCGGGGACGATGCGGATGCACTTCGCCGGGCAGGCCGCCTCGCAGAGCAGGCAGGCGACGCACTTCTCGCGGCCCTGCTCGTCGGTCTTGAGGATGTGCTCGCCCCGCGCCCGCGGGTTCACGGGGAACGGCTCCTCGGGGTACTGGGTCGTGAACGGCTCCTCGACGAACATGTGCTTGAGCGTGTTCGCGAGCCCCTTCACGACCTCGGGGAGGTAGATCTTCTCGTACCAGCGGAGCGGGCCCATCCCGGGCGGCGTCCCCGGCGCGACCTTGACGTCGTCGTCGTGGGCGTGCGAGTCCGCGTGCTCCTCGGGCTCGTCCATGCTCGTGTGTCCGGGCGAAGGCGGATGCGCGTGCGCCATCAGAGCACCCCGAAGATGCCGGTGACGAGGATGTTCGCGAGCCCGATCGGGATCAGCGCCTTCCACCCGAGCTGCATGAGCTGGTCGTAGCGCAGGCGCGGCAGCGTCCAGCGCACCCAGAGGTAGAAGAAGAGGACGAGCGACACCTTCCCGAAGAAGATCGCGCCGGTCGCGACCGTTCCGGCGAGCGAGCCCGGCGTCGGGTCGATCCCGGGGAAATGCCAGCCGCCGAGGAAGAGGGTGACGAAGACGCCGGACATCGTCACCATGGCCATGTACTCGCCCATGAAGAAGAGGGCGAACTTCATGCCGCTGTACTCGGTGTGGTAGCCGCCGACGAGCTCGGCCTCGGCCTCCGGCAGGTCGAAGGGCAGGCGGTTGTTCTCGGCGAACATGGCGATGGTGAAGAGGAGCGCCGCGACCGGCTGGCGGATCACGTTCCAGCCGTGGGCGATCTGGGAGTCGACGATCCCGCCCATGCGGACGGCCCCGCTCACCATGACGACGGCGACGATCGCGAGCCCCATCGCGATCTCGTAGCTTATGAGCTGGGCCGAGCTGCGGATCCCGCCGAGGAGCGGGTACTTCGAGTTCGCCGACCAGCCGCCGAAGGCGATCCCGTAGACGCCGAGCGACGTGATCGCGAGGACGAAGATGATCCCGACGTTGAGGTCGGCGACCTGCGTGGCGATCACGGTCCCGTCGCCGAGCACGAACGGGCGGGCGATCGGGACGACGGCGAACGCGAACGAGGCCGGCAGGATCGCGATCACCGGGGCGAGGTAATAAAGGCCCCTCTCGGCGCGGGCCGGGACGACCTCCTCCTTCGTCAGGAGCTTCACGGCGTCGGCGAGCGGCTGGAGCAGGCCCCACGGGCCGACGCGGTTCGGGCCGATCCGGTTCTGGATGCGGGCGCAGACCTTGCGCTCGGCGTAGATCAGGACCGGCGGGAACTGGAAGTAGATCGCGAAGACGACGAGCGCGACGATGACGTGGACGAGGAGCGGGCTCACGCTTTCCCTCCCCGCTTGGCGCCGATCTTGCCGGGGGCGGCGCCCCCCGCCGCGGCGAGCGCGGCGGCGACGTCCGTCACGCGCTTGCCGGTCTGGCCGAGGTCGTCGAACCGGAGGCCGTTGAACGCCGGGACGGCGGCCGAGAGGTCGCCGAAGGCCTCCTCGGGCGAGAACCCGCCCGCGCGCCGCCCGAGCCGCACGAGCAGCAAGTGCAGGAGCTCGAGCTCGGGCCGGGCCTGCCCCGGGGTCGGGCGCGCGAAGCGGAGCCGCTGCACCTGCCCGCGGCCGTTCGTGAACGTCCCTTCCTTCTCGGCGAACGTCGCCCCGGGAACGATGAGGTGGGCCCGCTCGGAGAGCGGACCCGCGAGGGTGTCGACGACGGCGACGAACGGCACGCGCCCGACCGCCTCGAGGAGGCGCGCGGGCGGCGCGTAGTCGGGCATGCCCGAGAACAGCAGCAGCGCGGACACCTCGTTCTGCCAGCACCCCTCGACCAGGGCCTCGAGCCGCTCCGGCGCGCAGGCGTCGGCGCCGAGGATCAGCTCGGCCCCGCGCCGGTTCGGGTTGCGGTCCGCCTCGATGACGAACGTCGTCCCGTCGTCGTACATGGGCAGCCACGTCCGGTCGGGCCGCTGGCCGGGGGCGTTCGGGTTCCGGTCCGCCTCGACGCGCGTCCCCTTGAAGCGCCGCTCCTCCCAGGGCTCGCGGGCGAGGAGCGCGATCCTGTGCGTGCCGCCCGTCTCGGCGAAGAGCTCGCGCAGGAGGTACAGCTCCTCGTTCGTCATCCACGCCGAGGCGAGGGCCGCGACCGCGCCCGCGCCGCTCTTCTCCCTGGCGGCGTCGAGCTCGCGCCCGAGGTGCTGGGCGGCGGCCTGGAACGACAGGCTCTGGCGGCGGCGCGCCCCGTTCGCGGGCGGGCCGACCTTCTCGATCTTCTGGAGGCGGGCCTGGTCGTGGACGAACTTGTAGCCGAGCCGCCCCGCGTCGCACATCCAGTGGTTGTTGACCTCCCGGTTCAGGCGCGGCTTCAGGCGCTGGATCGACTCGTCCTGCGAGTGGATCGAGATCGAGCAACCCGTCGAGCAGTGCGGGCAGACGCTGTCGGTCTCGTCCAGGTGCCAGACGCGCGTCTTGTGGAGGAAGTCGCGCGAGACGAGGGCGCCGACCGGGCAGATGTCGACGACGTTGCCGGAGAGCGGGTTGTCGAGCGGGATCTCGGGGAAGATGTCGACGACGCTCCGGTCGCCGCGGTCCTCGACGTGGATCTCGCCGGTGCCCGTGATCTCGTGGCAGAAGCGGACGCAGCGCGTGCAGACGATGCACCGGTTGCCGTAGAGGCGGACCTCGGGGCCGAAGTCCTTCGTGTGCTTGACGTTCTTCGCCTCGACGAAGCGCGACCGGGCCGCCCCGTACTGGAAGCTGAAGTTCTGGAGCTCGCACTCCCCCGCCTGGTCGCAGATCGGGCAGTCGAGGGGGTGGTTGATGAGCAGGAACTCCATCACCCCTTCGCGGGCTTCCTTCGCCATCTTCGAGTCGTTGCTGAGGACCTCCATCCCCTCGGCCGCCTCGGTCGCGCACGCGATCGCGGGCTTCGGGGGCGGCGGCTTCCAGCCCGGCGGGGCGTTGGGCGGCGGCTTCGGGACGATCTCGACGAGGCACATGCGGCAGTTGCCGGCGATCGAGAGCGACGGGTGGTAGCAGTAGTGCGGGATGAAGATCCCGGCGTCGAGACCGGCCTGGAGGATCACTTCGCCCTTGCGGCAAGTGACCTTCCGGCCGTCGATGGTGAAGGTGACCGTCGCCGGCCTGGCGGGCTGCGCCTGCGGCGTCTGCGCGCTCATGTCAGTGGCCCCCCGCCATCGCGAGCTTCTTCGGGCCGTGCTTCGCGTAGTGGTCCGCGCCCTTGCCCGTCAACGGGCAGCGCCTCTCGCGGATGTGCTGCTCGAACTCGTCCCGGAACTTCGCCACGTAGCTCTGGATCGGCCAGCCGAACGCCTCGGCGAAGACGCAGATCGTGCGCCCGATCGCGCGGTCGCAGATCGACAGGAGCAGGTCGACGTCGCCCGGCTGCCCCTCGCCGTGCTCGATCCGGTGGAGGATCTTCTCGGCCCAGCCCGAGCCCTCGCGACACGGCGTGCACTGGCCGCAGGACTCGTGGTGGTAGAAGCGGAGCAGGTTCCAGAGGGCGTCGACCATGCACGTCGTCTCGTCCATGACGATGACGGCGGCCGACCCGAGCATGGAGCCGCGCGAGGCGAGGCCGTCGAAGTCCATCATGACGTCCTCGTCCTCGGGCATGCGGAGGACCTTCGACGACGACCCGCCCGGGATCACGGCCTTGAGCTTCTTGTCCCAGCCGCCGCCGAAGTCGTTGATGAGCTCCTTCAGCGTCACGTTGAGCGGCAGCTCGTACACGCCGGGCTTCTTCACGTGGCCCGAGAGGCTGTACGGCATGAGGCCCGTCGACTTCGGCGTGCCGAAGCTCTTCCACCAGTCGATGCCGTTCTTGACGATGTAGGGCAGATAGGCGACCGTGACCACGTTGTTGACGACCGTCGGCAGGCCGAAGGCGCCCGAGATCGCCGGGAACGGGGGCTTGAGCTTCGGGTAGCCGCGGTTGCCCTCGAGCGATGAAAGGAGCGACGTCTCCTCGCCGCAGATGTACGCGCCGCCGCCGCGGTGGATCGTGCAGTCGACGTTGAACCCCTTCTTCCCGAAGAGGTCCTTCCCGAAGAAGCCCTTGTCGTACGCCTCGTTCACGCCCTGGACGAGGCGCTTGTAGCCTTGCGGCATCTCGCCGCGGATGTAGATGTAGACCGTCTCGATCCCGACGGCCCAGCACGCGATGAGGGCGCCCTCGAAGATCGGATGCGGGTAGTACTCCATGACGAGCCGGTCCTTGAACGTCCCGGGCTCGCTCTCGTCGGCGTTGAGGACGAGGAACTTGGGCTTCTTCGGCTCGCCCGGCTTCGGCTGCGGGACGAAGCTCCACTTCATGCCGGCCGGGAAGCCGGCGCCGCCGCGGCCGCGCAGGTTCGAGTCCTTGACGAACTGGATCAGCTTCGCCGGCTCGAACTCGTTGACCGCCTTGCGCGCCGCCTCGTAGCCGCCCTTCGACAGGTAGAAGTCGATGGTGTGGCTGTCCTTCTCCTTCACGAACTCGGTGAGGCAAGGCGTCAGCTTCACGGGCATGGCGTCAGGCCTTCTTCCAGCCGTACTTGGCGAGGACTCCCTCGACCTTGTCCGGCGTCACGTGGTCGTAGTGGTCGTCGTCGACCTGGAGGCACGGCGCCGTGTCGCACGACGCCAGGCACTCGGCCTTCTTCAGGGTGAACTTCCCGTCCTTCGTCGTCCCCCAGGTCTTGACGCCGAGCGCCTTCTCGAGCGCCTGGAGCGTCTCCTTGCAGCCCCGGAGCGCGCACGGGAGCGTGTGGCAGAGCCAGATGACGTGGTCGCCGTCCTGGCGGCCCGGGAGGTCGCACTTGTAGTGGGTGTAGAACGAGACGACGCCGTAGACGTCGGCGGGCGACGTCTGGATCAGCTCGGCGCAGAGCTTCAGGCCCTCGAGGTCGATCTTGCCGAACTCCTTCTCGATCAGGCGAAGGGTCGGCAGCATGGCCGCGCGCCGCTTGGGGTAGCGGGTGAGCAGCCACTCGAACTCCTTCATCCCCTCGGGCGAAAGCTGCTTGGGCATGGCTTGGTCGACTCTCGGGCTCTCAGCGGTCCAGTTCGCCGGCGATGACGTTCAGGCTCGAGAGGACGGCGACGAGGTCCGCGATCATCGCGTTCTCGAGCATCTTCGCGATCGACTGGTAGTTGTAGAAGCTCGGCGGCCGCACGCGGACGCGGTACGGGATGCCGCTGCCGTCCGAGACGAGGAAGAACCCGAGCTCGCCGTTCGGCGACTCCTGCGAGTGGTAGATCTCGCCCACGGGCGGCTGGATCCCGTAGCCCGGCATGATCAGCTCGAAGTGGTGGATCAGCTCCTCCATGGACGTGTAGACGTCCATCTTGTCCGGGAGCGTGACCTTGTGGTTGAGGGAGTTCACGGGGCCGGGCGGGATGGCGTCGATGAGCTGGCGCAGGATCTTGAGCGACTGGCGCATCTCCTCGAGACGGACCTTGTAGCGCGAGAAGACGTCCCCGTCCGGGAGCGTCGGGATGTCGAAGTCCATCTTGTCGTACTGGAGGTACGGGCGGGCGCGCCGGACGTCCCACTGGACGCCGCTGGCGCGGGCCAGCGGACCGGTGACCCCGAACGAGACCGCGTCCGCCCTCGGGAGCCGGCCGACCCCGATCGTGCGATCGGTGAAGATGCGGTTGCGCGAGAGCATCTTCTCGATCTCCTCGACGACGTCGGCGCACTTCGCCATGAACGTCTTCACGCGCGCCTGGAAGTCCTGCGGGATGTCGTACGCGAGCCCCCCGACGCGCGTGTACGAGGTCGTGAGGCGCCCGCCGGAAGTGACGTCGAAGATGTCGTAGACCTTCTCGCGCTCGATGAACGACCAGAGCATGACCGAGAAGGCGCCGAGGTCCATGCCCTGGAGGCCGCAGCAGATGATGTGGTCCGAGATGCGGCCGAGCTCGCACATGATCATGCGGATGACCTGGCCGCGCGGCGGGACCTCGATCCCGAGCAGCTCCTCGACCGCCCCGACGTAGGCGACGTTGTTGTTCATCGCCGAGAGGTAGTTCATGCGGTCGGAGAGCGGGACGAAGTGGTTCCAGGTGCGGTACTCGCCTAGCTTCTCGAAGCCCGTGTGGAGGAAGCCGATCTCCGGGATCGCGCGGATCACGCGCTCGCCGTCGAGCTCGAGGACGAGGCGGAGCGTGCCGTGGGTCGCCGGGTGCTGGGGGCCGAAGTTGAGGACCATGTGGTTCTCGGCGACCTCGCCGGCGGCGTCGACGAACGGCTCGACCTCGGCCTGCTGGAGGTGCAGGGCCCGCGGCAGCGGCGGCGCCTGGGAACGCGGTTCGGCCACGGCTTAGCTCTCCCTCCTCGTCGCGACCGGGAAGCTGTCGCGCTCGCCGCGTCCCTTGAGCGGGTAGTCCTTGCGCAGCGGGTGCCCCTCGTAGTCGTCGGGCATGAGGATCCGGCGGAGGTCCGGGTGCCCGCGGAAGCGGATCCCGTACATGTCGAAGACCTCGCGCTCGCCCCAGTTCGCGAGCCCGTACAGGTCCGAGGCGCTCGGCAGCTCGGCCCTCGCCTCCGACACGTACGTCTTCAGGCGCAGGCGGCAGTCGAGCGCGTGGCTGTACAGCAGGTAGACCACGCCGAAGCGCTCGCGCGCGTTCGCCCGGAGCTTCAGGTGATCGACGCAGGTGACGTCGGTCAGCACGTCGAAGCGAAGCTCGGGGTGGTCGCGGAGGAAGCGCAGGACCTCGTGGATCAGCACGGGCGCGACGTCGAGCGTGAGCTGGTCGCGGAACTCGGTCTCCCCGAGGACGGCCTCGGGGTAACGCTCGCGGACGCGGTGGGCGGCCTGGCGCTGGACCTTGAGGCGGGGGGAGGGCTCGGGAGCCGGGGGCGGAGCCGGTGCCGGAGCCGGGGCCGGGGCGGCGGCAGCGGCGGGTGCCGGAGTCGGGGCCGGGGCCGGGGCCGGGGTCGGGGCAGGTGGAGGTGCAGGTGCAGGTGCGGGTGCCGGGGGTGCGGGGGCCGGCGCCGCCGAAGCGGCCGGGGCCGGCTCGGGCGTCTTCTCGACGGCGGGGGCCTCGGCGCCGGCGGGCGCCTTCGCCTCGGATGGCGGCGCCGCCGGCGTCTCGGCCGGCTTCGCCTCCTCCTCCTCCTCGCTCTCCTCCGGCTCGGGCTTCCCGCCCGGCTGCGGCTTCCCGCCCGGCGGCTGCCCCTTCCCCTTCTTCTTCTTCGCCACCCCCTCCCCCTTCCCCTTTCCCCGCGAGGTGCGCTACGTGAGCAGCTTCTCCTGATCGATCTTCCTCTGGATCATCATGATCGCGTCGATCATGTTCTCGGGCCGCGGCGGGCATCCCGGGACGTAGACGTCGACCGGGATGAACTTGTCCACCCCCTGCACGAGCGTGTAGGTGTCGAAGACGCCGCCGCTGCTCGCGCAGGCGCCCATCGAGATGCACCACTTCGGCTCGGGCATCTGCTGCCAGATCCGGATGAGCACGGGCATCATCTTGATGCTCACCCGCCCGCCCACGATCATGAGGTCGCTCTGCCGCGGCGAGAAGCGGATCACCTCGGCGCCGAAGCGGGACGCGTCGAAGCGCGACGAGAGCACGCTCATGAGCTCGATCGCGCAGCAGGCCGTCCCGAAGGGCATCGGCCAGAGGCTGTTCTTCCGCCCCGCCTTCACGACCCACTCGACGAGGCCCGCGAGCTTCGTCGTGAAGAAGCCCTTCTTCTGGACCTCGCCGCCGATCTCCTCTACTCCCATTCGAGCGCCCCTCTCTTCCACACGTACGCGAGGGCGACGACGAGCACGAAGACGAAGACGATGACCTCGACCAGCGCCGCCTGCCCGAGGTCCTTGTACTTCGTGGCCCACGGGATCAGGAACACGGTCTCGACGTCGAACAGGATGAAGAGGATCGCGACGAGGTAGAACTTGACCGAGAACCGCCCGCGCGCGCCCTCGGTGAGCGGCGGCACGCCGCACTCGTACACCGTGGTCTTCATCGGCGTGATCTTGCGCGCCCCGAGCAGGCGCGGCAGGACGTTCGACAGCGCGAGCATGGACGCGCCGACGACGACGAGGACCGCCCCGTAGACGGCGAGCGGCAGGTACTGCGTCATTCAGGTCTCCCCCCGGCCGACCCGGCGCGACGCAAACCGCCAAAACCTGCGAAAACTACTGGACTAACGAATTCCCCACCGCCGGAAGGCCCTTCTACCGAAGCCCGCGCGGCTTGTCAATGCCCCGTTGCGAAAACCCCGAGGCGAGCTGCGGCGCGTCCCGGAACCGCGCTCGTCGTTCGCGATCGAGCGGGGGCCTAGACGGAGCCGCTACCCCTCCTCCCCCCCCGATCCCGTGGCGCTCGAGCAGCCGGTGCAGGAGCTGGCGCGAGACCTTCGCCAGGTCCGCGGCCCGCGAGACGTTGCCGCCCGCGCGGCGCAGGGCCTCGACGAGGGGCGGCGGGGGGATGGGGCGGGTCTACCGGGCCCGCCACGTGCACATGCAGCGGGTCGCGGCCCTCAAGGTCCTCCAGCCCGACCTCGCCGGCGACGCCGTGATCCGGGCGCGCTTCGTCCGCGAGGCCCGCGTCGCCAGCCGCTTCCGGCACCCCCACGTCGTCGAGCTCTACGACTTCGACGACGTGGGCGGCACTTGCTCCCTGGCCATGGAGCTGCTCGAGGGGCGGCCCCTCGACCGCATCCTCGAGGCCGAGGGGCGGCTCGAGCCGCGGCGCGTGGGGCGACCTCGAGGGCGGCGGCGGCGCGGGCGAGCGCGTACCGGCGGCGGAAGAGGGCGACGAAGGCGGTCGCCGCGGCTCCCCCGGTCGTGAGGTGCAGGGGCAGCGACCAGTCGAGGGCCGTGAGGCCGCGCCGGACGACGGGCGCCTCGCGGCCCGAGAGGACGAAGGTCAGGAGCGCGAGCGCGCCCACGGCGGCGGCCGCGCCGATGGCCCGCAGGCGGAAGTCCTCCTTGAGGGCCGCGTCCTTCGCCTCGACCGCGAGGTAGACGGCGGCGAGGAGCGTGAAGAGCGCGACCGTGAAGGCCCCGACCGCGAGCGGGAACGGCCCGAGCCAGGCGTCGTGGCCGGAGACGACGACGAGATCGGGGCCGAGGCGCACCCGCCCCGAGGCGAGCGCCCCGACGACCGTGCCGAGCGTGAAGGGGGCGACGATGCTGGCGATCGAGAAGACGAGGCCCCAGCGCCGCTGCACGGTGTCGGAACGGCTGTCGTAGGCGCGAAACGTGAAGGCCGAGCCGCGGAGGACGACGCCGATCAGGAAGAGCACGAGCGGGACGAAGAGCGCCGTCGCGACGGCCGCGAACGCGGGCGGAAAGCCGGTGAAGAGGATGACGATCACGAGGATGAGCCAGACGTGGTTCGCCTCCCAGATGGGGCCGATCGCATCCTCGATCGCCTGGCGCTGGGCGGCACGGCGAGGCCCCGAGGCGAGGAGGTCGAGGACGCCGCCGCCGTAGTCGGCCCCGCCGAGGAGGGCGTAGAAGACGAGCGAGACGAGCATCGCCCCGCCGAGCAGGACATCAGGGGCCATGGGCGAGGTCCTCGACCGTCCGCTCGAGGCCCGCGACGACGCGCGCCAGCGACTCGTGGTCCACCTTGTCCGGGGTGTCGTCCGCCGTGTGGTAGTGCGGGTAGCGGAAGAGGGCCGTGTCCGTCACCATCACCGCCGGGAACCCCGCCTCCCAGAAGGCCCAGTGGTCGGACCAGCCGACGCCGGGGATGCCGCCGAAGGTCGCGACGCTCTCGCAGGGGAAGCGCGCGTGCCGCCTAAACGCCGAGGCGACGCGGCGCCCGAAGGCGCGCGAGCGAAGGTTCGCGACGAACCCGACGAAGTTCCCGGTCGACGGGTAGAGGAGCCCGAGCGGGAACGGGTAAGCCTGGCTCCGCGGCTCGTCCGAGTAGTAGCCGATCGTCTCGAGGCTGAGCATGCCGACGACGCGCTCGCCGCGCTCGCGGCAGCGGCGGGCGTAGCGGAAGCTCCCCATGCGGTCGGTGTGGAAGTAGGGCATCTCCTCGTTGACGAAGGCGACGAAGCGGAGCGTCCGCGCCGGTCGCCGCCCGGCGAAGGCGCGCGCGAGGGCCAGCGTGGCGGCGACGCCGGTCGCGTTGTCGTTCGCGCCCGGCGACCCGGGGACCGTGTCGTAGTGGGCGCCGACGACGATGACCTCGGGCCCGCCCGCGACCTCGACCTCGAGGTTCGCGCACGGGACGCCGCCCACCTCGTACTCCTGACGCTCCACGCGGTGGCCGGCCGCCGCCAGCGCCTCCTCGATGAACGCGGCCGCGGCGGCGAGCGCGCGCGGCCGCCGCGTGTGGCGCTCGCCGATCTCGCCGGCGAGGCGGGCGATGTCGGTCCGGAGGGCGTCGGCGAGCGCGGTCACGGCGGGCCGGGCTCCGGCGCCGCGCCGGCGGGCTTCGCCTCCCGCCCGGGGACCGTCTTCGCGACCTGCCGCCAGAGGAGGACCGCGACCATGACCGTCAGGACGAGGTAGATCGCCGTGAAGGCCCAGAACGGGACGGCCAGGTTGCGGACGGGGGTCACCGAGTCGGCCGTCCGCAGGACCCCGTAGACCGCCCACGGCTGGCGGCCGAGCTCCGTCACCATCCAGCCGGCCTCGAGGGCGACGAACCCGAGCGGCCCCGCGAGGGCGACCGCCCCGAGGAACCAGCGCTGGCGCGGCACGCCGCGCGCCCGCCACGCGAGCGCGGCGCCCGCGAGCGAGAGGGCCATGAGCATCGTCCCGATGCCGACCATCGCCTGGAAGCAGAGGTGCACCCAGAGGACGGGCGGCCACTCGTCGCGCGGGAACTCGTTCAGGCCCCTGACCTCGGCGTCCGGGTCGTGGAAGGCGAGGAGGCTCAGCGCCCGCGGGATCTCGACCGCGAAGCGCGTCTCGCGTGCCTCGGGATCGGGGATGCCGCCGATCCGGAGCGGCGCGCCTCGCGCCGTCTCGAACTGTCCCTCCAGGGCCGCGAGCTTCGCCGGCTGGCGCCCGGCGACGCTCCGGGCCGAGAGGTCGCCGCTCACGGGCTGGAGGACGGCGGCGACGCCGCCCACGGCGAGCGCGATCCCGAGCGCGCGCCGGTGGAAGACGCTGTCCGGGTACCGGCGCAGGAGGGCGGCGTGGATCGAGGCGACCGCGAACCCGGTCGCGAGGTAGCACGAGAGCAGGACGTGGACCACCTCCGTCCCCCACCCGGGCGGGAACATGGCGGCGATCGGGTCGATGTCCACGGGGCGGCCGTGCGCGTCGAGCCGGAAGCCCGCCGGCGAGTTCATCCAGGCGTTCGCGAGGGTGACGAAGAACGCCGACAGGGCCCCGCTCACGGCGACGACGACGCCCGCGAACAAGTGGACGCGCGGCGGGATCCGATCCCGGCCGTACAGGTAGATCCCGAGGAAGATGGCCTCCGTGAAGAAGGCGAACCCCTCGAGGCCGAAGGGGAGGCCGATGATCCCGCCCGAGAAGCCCATGAACCGCGGCCAGAGCAGGCCCAGCTCGAACGAGATCACCGTGCCGGAGACGGCCCCGACGGCGAAGAAGATCGCCGTCCCCTTGGCCCAGGCCCGCGCCAGCGCCAGGTCCACCGGATCGCGCGTGCGCAACCAGCGCCACTCGGCGATCGCCATCAGCAACGGCATGGCCACGCCGATCGCCGCGAACACGATGTGGAACGCGAGCGACGATCCCATGAGCCAGCGGGCGTAGCCGAGCTCGCTCATTGCCACTGGATGATAACCATTCTCCGCGGGTGGGACAACGCGACCGGCCGGACCCGGTCGGCGCGACCGCCCTACCGAGGCAGCGCGACCCGGTAGACCGCGTACGGCTCCGTCCGCGGCGAGTAGCCCCAGTTGAAGAGGCGCATGAGGTGGATCTGCGAGCAGGCGACGTAGAGCGTCCGGTCGGGACCGATCGCGATGCTGTCGGGCCACTGGATCCGCGGGTCGCGGACGATCGTGTGGATGGCGCCCTCGCGCGAGACGCGCTCGATCGCGTCGTGCTCGATGGCCGTGAGGTAGAGGTCGCCGGCGGCGTCCATCTCCATGCCGTCGACGCACGACGTCGTCGCCACGCGCTCGACCGTCTCGGGACGCAGGTCCCGGGCGGGTGCGCGCCAGAGGGTGCGCCCCGTGACCGCGTGCCAGTAGAGCCAGCGTCCGTCCGGCGAGAGCGCGATCCCGTCCGACTTCACCTGCGGGACGATCCCGAAGGGCGCGGTCCAGGGCTCGCCGCCGACCACCGGGACGACCCCTTCCTCCGCCTCGACGGAGGGATGGCCCTCGAGGACGCGCCGCGCCGCGCCCGTCCTCAGGTCGAGGACGATCAGCGCGCCGAGCGCGGAGTCCGTGAGGTAGGCGATGTCGCCGGCGACGTCCACGCGTACGTCGTTCAGGTAGCTGTCCTCGGGGGCGGTGTTGCCGTCGAACCGGTACACGCGCGCGACCGCGTCCGTCGCGAGGTCCACCCGGACGAGCTTGGCCTCGCCCAAGACGACGCCGGACTGCGGCAACCCGGGGTTCGCCGGATCGAGGATCCAGAGGCGGTCGGCCGCATCGACGTGGACGCTCTGGACGGAGACGAGCGACCCGCGCGCCTTCTCGTCCGGCGGGTACGGGCGGGTCGAGCCGTCGGCCAGCACCTCCGCGACCGGCGTCTCCGGCTCGCCCCTCCATCTCGGGAAGTTGACGAAGACGCGCCCCGAGCGCGAGACGGCGACGCCGGTCGGCTGCTCCTCGAAGCGCGCGACGAGCACCAGCTCCGGGCCCACGTGCGGGGTGGAGGCGTGGTCGGGGAAGCTGCAGGCGCTCGCGGCCGCGGCCGCGCCGGCGGCGGCGCAGAGGGCGACGACGATCGCCGCGCGCCTCCTGTGCGTCACCGCCCGCGACCGACGAAGCGGTAGAGCTGCGCCGGGCGATGCCCGCCGCGGCGCGTCCCCTTCGCTTCCTTCAGGACCCCCGCCGACAGGACCTTGCGCCGGAAGGCCGCCTTGGCGAGGCGCCGGCGCAGGATCGTCTCGTACACCTGCTGCAGCTCCGTCAACGTGAACTCCCGCGGCAGCAGCTCGAACGCGATCGTCGTGTACTCGAGCTTCCCGCGGATCCGGCGGACGGCCGTCTCGACGATCGAGGCGTGGTCGAAGGCCATCTCCGGGCGCTCGCCGCCCTCCCTCGCCTCGAGGCCGATGCGCCCGCCGCGCCCGTCGACGATCCGGAACCAGGCCGTCTCGGCCGCGCCCGCGCCCGCCCGCACCTGGCCCTCCAGGCGCCCGCGCGGCACGAGGGCGTAGTAGGCGACCGTGATCACGCGCGTCCGCGGGTCGCGCGAGGGCTCGCCGAACGTGTAGAGCTGCTCGAGCCAGATGTCGCGGATCCCCGTCTCCTCGGCGAGCTTCCGCGTCGCCGCCCCCTCGAGCGACTCGTCGATCCCGACGAACCCGCCCGGAAGCGCCCACGCCCCCTCGAACGGCGGCTCGCGCCGCCGGACGAGCACGACCTCGATGTCCCCGTCCGCGACCGTGAAGACGCACACGTCCACGGTCACCGACGGGCGGTCGAACTGCGTGACGTCGTAGCCGCGCAGGAACTCGCGGTCGCGCGCGCTCGTGCGGGGCGGCGGCGGCGACGACGGCGGCGGCGGCGCCACGGCTACCCCAGGGCCTCGGGCGTCGACGCGATGATCCGCACGCCGCCCTCGCGGAAGGCGCGGAGCGCGTCCTCGGTCGTGTCCGGCGCGACCCCGGCCGTCGCGTCGATGACGACCGCCACGTCCGCGAGCGGCAGCCGCCGCCTCAGCTCGAGCGCGCCCATGCGCACGCAGTAGTCCGTCGCGACCCCGTACACCTGGAAGGCCAGCCGCTCCGCCCCGCCCACCCGCCCGCACAGGTAGTCGAGAAACGGCGCGAAGTTCGGGTTGGCGGCGACGGAGTAGGCGTCCTTCTCGAAGTAGAGCGCCGCCTTCCCGCCGTCGAAGAGGCGGGCGACGTCGCAGGGCACGGGCGGGACGAAGCGGTAGCGGGGCGGCAGCGTCTCCTCGACCTTGAGCTGGTCCCACGTGCCCTTGACGCAGTGGACGGGCCAGATCCCGCCGTTCTCCTTGAACTCGGGCGTGGCGTAGTCGTGGGCGTCGACGCTTCCGATCAGCCAGATCCCGCGTCGGGCCGCGTCCTCGTTCAGGCGGCGGACGTTCGGGAGCGCCGTCTCGGCGTTGCGCACGTAGAGCGCGCCCGTCGGGTCGCAGAACCCGTGCTGGGTGTCGATATCGACGCGGACGAGCGTCCGCGCGACCGGGGTCGCCATGTCAGGCCTCCTTCCCCACGAGCGACTCGAGCAGGCCGCGCAGGGCCTCGCTCGGCGCGACCGGGTACTCGCACGTCACCACCGCCTCCTCGCGCGCCGGGATCTCGCGCAGCCGCTCGGGCAGGGCCGCGAGCTGGCGCCGCGCCCGCTCGCGCGCCGCCTCGAGCGACGGGAGCGGGCCCGCCGGCTCGCCGCCCCGGAGCACCGGGACGAGCAGGGGCTCGGCCCCCTCGGCCCGCCGCTCCGCCTCGGGCTCGTCGGCGAGGGCGATCTCGTCGGCCGCGAACCGGCCGTCGGCTCCGCGCCGCCGCCACACCTGCTTCGCCCCCGGCCACGTCGCCTTGCCCGGGCTCCGCTTCGCGACCGGCAGCGTCTCGCCGGTCGCGGCCTCGATGGCGACGAGCTTGTAGACCGCGCCGACGGCCGGGGCGTCGAGGCTGAGGACGACATCGGTGCCGACCCCGTAGCTGTCGATGCGGGCGCCGCTCTCGCGCAGCGCCCGGACCTTGTACTCGTTCAGGTCGCCGGAGGCCACGACCTGGGCGGCCGCGAGCCCGGCGGCGTCGAGCTTCGCCCGCGCGACCTTCGACAGCTCGGCCAGGTCGCCCGAGTCGAGGCGCACGCCCTTCACGGCCTCCCCGGCGCAGGCGATGGCCCGGTCGACGCCGCGCGGCGTGTCGTAGGTGTCGACGAGGAAGACCGAGCCCTCCGGGTAGGCCGCGGCCCACTCGCGGAAGGCCTCCTCCTCGCCGTCGTCGTCGTCGCCGCCGGCGCCGGCGTGGGCCATGGTCCACATGTGGGCGACGGTCCCGAAGACCGGGATCCCGTCGCGCATCCCGGCGGCCTCGTTCGACGTCCCGACGAAGCCGGCGATGTAGGCGGCGCGGGCGGCGTCCACGGCCGCCTCCTCGTGCGTCCGCCGCGTCCCGAACTCCATGACCGCGGCGTCGCCGCAGGCGATCTTGACGCGGGCCGCCTTGGAGGCGACGCGGACGTCGTGGTTCACGATCGAGAGGAGGAGCGTCTCGGCGAGCTGGGCCTCGGGGAGCGTCGCCTCGACGCGGATCACGGGCTCCTGGGGAAAGAACACGGTCCCCTCCGGCAGGGCGTGGACGTCGCCGCGGAAGCGGAAGGCGCGCAGGTACGCGGCCAGGTCCTCGGTCATGACCGAGCGGAGCCCCGGCTGGGCGGCGAGGTAGCGGACCTCCTCCTCGCCGAAGCGGAGCTCGCGGAGGCGGCGGACGGCCCGCTCGAGGCCGGCGAAGAGCCAGAACGCGCGCGGCTTCGGGAGCCGCCGCGTGAACAGCTCGCACGTCGCCCGCCGCCCGGCCAGGCCCCGGTGGAAGTAGGCCGCGAGCATGGCGATCTGGTAGCGGTCGGTCAGCAGGGCGCTCGGCGTCATGGCGGGCCTCCCTTCGGCTCCCTTCCCGGCTTAGTACCCACATGATACTAAGTCGCCGCGGGCCCTGTCAAGGGGCTTCGCATCCGCGGGGGAGATCGACCTCACTCGTAGCGGAGCGCCTCGATCGGGTCGAGGCGCGCCGCCTTCACCGCCGGGAAGATGCCGAAGAGGATCCCGATCCCGCCCGAGAAGCCGATCGCGAGCGCGACCGCGGGCGTCGGAAGGACGAACTCCCAGCCGCGCGACCGGACGAACGCGTAGGAGCCGCCGGCCCCGACCGCGAGGCCGATGAGGCCGCCGATGGCGGCGATGACGGCCGCCTCGACGAGGAACTGCTTCAGGATGTCGAGGCGCGTCGCCCCGAGCGCCTTGCGGACGCCGATCTCACGCGTCCGCTCGGTCACCGAGACGAGCATGATGTTCATGATCCCGATGCCGCCGACGATGAGCGACACCGCGGCGACGCCCGTGAGCAGGACGGTCATGACCCCCACCGCCTGGCGGATCGAGTCGATCCACTCGCGCTGGTTCATGATCTGGACGTCCAGGTCCTCCCCCTCCGGGATCTTGTGCCGCTCGCGGATCACGCCCTCGATCGCCTTCTGCACCTCCGGCATCACGTCCTCGTTCTCGCACTTGAGCGTGACGCCGGTCAGCCAGTCCTGGCCGAGGATGCTCTTCTGGGCGGTCGTGAGGGGCACGAACACCCGCTCGTCCGGGCTCGCCCAGGCCTCGCCCTTGGCCGCGAGGACGCCGATCACCTCGTAGTTGACGCCGCCGACCTTGATCGCCGAGCCGAGCGGCGTCCCGCCCTGGAACAGGCGCCGCGCGACCTCGGCGCCGATGACGACGACCTTGCGCCGGAGCTGGAGGTCGTGCTCCTCGAGGAAGCGGCCGCTCTCGACATCGAGGTTGCGGATCCCGAAGTAGCTCGGGGTCGTGCCGACCACGGCCGCGCGCATGTTCTCGGACATGTGCTTCAGCTGCCCGCTCCCGGTCGCCTCGGGGGCCATGGCGATGACGCCGCGCAGCGTCGCCAGCGCCTCGGCGTCGCCGATCACGAGCGTCTGGACGTTGCCCGTCTGGACGTGACCCTGACGCGCGCTCCCCGGGCGCACCGACAGGAGGTTCGCGCCGAGGCGCGTGAGGTTCGCCTTCATCGCGCCGGTCGCGCCCTCGCCCATGCTGACCATGGCGATCACGCACGACACCCCGATGATCATGCCGAGCATGGTGAGGAACGAGCGCAGCTTGTGCGCGAGCAGGCTTCGCAGCGCGACGCGGATCGTCCGGGCGAAGGTCACGGCGCGGCGGCGCTCCCGGCGAGCGAGGCCGGCTCGTCGGAGACGATGCACCCGTCGCGGATCGAGACGACGCGCCGGGCGCGGGCCGCGACCTCGCGGTCGTGGGTGACGACGAGGACCGTCGTCCCCGAGCGGTTCAGGGCGTCGAACATGTCGAGGATCTCCTCGCCCCGCCTCGTGTCGAGGTTCCCGGTCGGCTCGTCGGCGAGGAGCAGGGCCGGCTCGGTCACGAGGGCGCGGGCGATGGCGACGCGCTGGCGCTCGCCGCCCGAGAGCTCGGCCGGGGCGTGGTAGGCCCGACCGGCGAGGCCGACCGCCTCGAGGGCGGCGACCGCCCGCTCGCGGGTGGTCCGGGCGTCGCGCTTCGCGTAGAGGAGCGGCAGCTCGACGTTCTCGACGGCGGTGTGCCGCGGGATCAGGTTGAAGCTCTGGAAGACGAAGCCGATCCGGCGGTTGCGGATCCGCGCCAGGTCCCGGTCCGGCAGCCGCGACACCTCCTCGCCGGCCAGGTGGTAGCGGCCCGACGTCGGCCGGTCGAGGCAGCCGATGATGTGCATGAGGGTGGACTTGCCGCTGCCGCTCGGCCCGACGATCGCGACGTGCTCGCCGGCGTGGATGAGCAGGTCGATCCCGCGGAGCGCCTCGACCGAGATCGAGCCCGTGTCGTAGGTCTTCGAGACGCCCTCGAGGCGGACGACCTCCGACATGGGCTAGCGCCGCCCCCCGCCGCCGCTGCTTCCGCTGCCGCCGCCGCGCCCCCCGCCCCGCCGGCCGAAGAGCCGTCCGAGCCAGTTGCCGCCCTCCTCCGGCGGCGGCTCGGCGTCGCCCAGGGCCACGACCTCGCCCGCCCGCAGCCCCGACCTCACCTCGGTCCGCTCGCCGTCGGTGATCCCGCGCTCGATCGGGCGGAACTCGGGCGCGACCCCGTCGCCCGCGACGACGTCGACGCCGAGCTGCTTGCCGCGCGCCTTCAGGGCCGCGTTCGGGACGAGCACGCAGCGGTCGCGGCGGTCGACCTCGATGAGGACGTTGGCCGTCATGTTGGGCAGGAGCGCATCCCTCCGGTCCGGCGACGTGACCTCGATCTTCACCCGGAAGGTCGTGACGGAGAGCTCCTCGACGCCGAGCGGCAGGACGCGCTCGACGATCCCGTCGAACGTCCGCCCCCGGTGCGCGTCGACCGTGATCCGGGCCCGACAGTCCTTGCCGACGCGACCGATGTCCGACTCGTCCACCTCTGCGATGATGAAGATCCGCGAGAGGTCGGCGATCGTCGCGAGCGTCGTGCCGCCCGAGACCGACGTGATCCCGGACGCGACGATCGTCCCCTTCTGCACCGTCTTCGTCAGGAGCACGCCGGACAGGGGCGCGACGATGCGGGTGTCCGCGGCCCGCTTGCGCGCCTCCTCGAGGGCGATCTCGCTCCGGACGAGGGCGATGCGCGCGAGCTTCACCTGCTGCATGCGCTCGGCGACGACGTGCGAGCCGGCCTTCGCCGCCTCGAGCGCCGCCTGGCCCGTCACCAGCCGGGCGAAGGCGGCGGCCCGCACGGCGCGCGCGTCCTCGACGTGCTCGGGCGGGGCGAGCTTCTGCTCGAGCAGCTTCTGCGCCCGGGCGAGCTTCTCGTCCGCGACCGACAGCTCGGCGCGCGCGCCCGTGAGCTGGGCCTCGGACTCCATGAGGCCGCGCCGGATCTGGGCCTTCGTGACCTCGAGGTTCGCCTCGGCGGCCCGCAGGCCGGCCTCGTTGCTCGCGACCTCGGCCTCGCGGAGCCGCACGTTGCGCTGCTCGTCGGTCGGGTCGAGCTCGCACACGAGCTGGCCCGGCTCGACCTGGTCGCCGGGCTCGAGCGTGAAGTTCGTGACCTCGCCCGATGCCTTGCTCTTCACCTCGACGGTCAGGAGGGGCTGGACGACGCCGGTCGCCGCGACCGTCACGACGAGCGGCCCCTCGGCGGCGACGACGGTCCTCGGCCGGCGCGGCGCCTCGGCCTCGCTGCTCCCGCCCCCGCGGAAGAAGAAGGCGCCCCCGACGGCGAGGGCGGCGACGGCCCCGCCGGCGAGGAAGATGCGCCCGCGACGGCTCTTCGGTCTCGGCTCGGCCATGGAGTTTCTTAGACGGCCCGCGAACCTCGAGCGTTTGAGCCGCTCTCGACCGGCCCGGTGCTCAGGCGCCGAGGATGATCTGCTTCAACCGCTCCTGGATGTTCGCGAGCTTCATGCGGTTGAAGAAGTTCGAGTAGGCCATCCACATCGCGAGCCCGTTCAGGTCGCGGAAGTGGCGCGGCACGTACTTCGGCGGGTCGACGACACCCTCCTTCCACTTCTGGTACAGCACGGGGATGTCCTCGAGCGTCACCTTCCCGACGAAGATGAACGGGATCAGCTCGGGCCGCGCGAACCTGATGCACGAGCGGAGGAAGTTGTAGTTCGAGACGAAGCCCTTGCAGTAGCTGATGTCCTTCGTGAACGGCGCCCCGCCCTTGACGACGCCGCCGCGGAAGACGCGCTGGGCGTTGACGATGCACTCGGGCTCGCTGTAGCCCTCGGTGCGGTAGAACTCGATGATGTCGAAGAGGTCGGCGCCGTCCTCGGCCTTGTCGATCGCGAGGATGCGGTTGTTCAGCTTCTTCGCCCGCACCGGCAGCGTCACGAACGTGATGAGCTCCATGAGGACGGCGAGGCCCTCCTGGACGGACGTCGTGCAGGGCGGGCCCTTCGCGAGCCACGTGGCGATCCGCTGGTACTGGCCGTTGAGCGTCGTCCCGACGTGGACCCAGCCCTCGTGGACCTCGAGGATCTCGACGTCGCGGGTCGAGAACTGGACGCCCCGCTTCACCTTCACGTAGTCGGCGCCGGCGGCGGCGTCCGAGACGACGCCGTCGCCGAGGCGGGCGTGGACGTGGTGGTCGTGGAAGTACTGCTCGAAGCCGCGATTCAGGAGGTGGACGCACTGCTCGGCCGAGAGCGTGCGCGGGTACTCGCCGCCGAGCTGGCCGTCGTCCAGGGCGTCGAGGATCTCGTAGAGCTGGTGGCCGAGGTCGCGGAGCGACGTCTCGCCGTCCATGAAGAGGTCCTTAGGCGACCCGTAGAGCTCGCGGCTGTACTTGTGGAAGTCCGGCGTGCCGCGCGCCTTCAGCATCTTCACGGCCTGCTGGTACTCGCGGCAGTTGCGGAGCAGGATCCGGCCCAGGTCGTCGTCCGCGCCGAGGAGCTTCTCGACCTCGGCCGCGATGGAGGCGAACTCCTTGATCTTGTCGTCGGGGTCGAAGCGGAGCTTGTTCTTCTGGTAGTAGGCGCGCCCGAGGTTCGGCAGCTTCTTCAGGCCGTTCTTGAAGAGGGCGGTGAAGACGTCGTCGGTCCACTTGATCGCGTCGAGGATGCGGATGGGCTTCTGCGCCTTGACGAGCCGCTCGGAGAGGTGGCAGACCCGCTCCTTGTAGGTCGTCCAGACGTCGCCCCGGACGCCGCGGCCCAGGGGCCGGCCGCCCTTGCGGGCGGGCAGGGCGCCGGCGGCGGCGAGGAGCTCCGGCGACACCATCTCGGATGACTCGCCGGCGTCGAGGGCGGCGACGGGCTCGCCCCGGCCGTGGGCGACCGACAGCTCGGGGGCGACGACGCCCGTGCCGTCGCCCTCGCCCGATGGTCCGCCCGGGCCGTGGCTGAGGAAGGGGTCGAGGTCGCGGGCGACCTCGTTCGCGATGGTGCGGATGGCGGGGTCGCGGCGGTCGTTGAGGTGAACCGAGCGGTCGGCGGCGGGGCGGTCGGAGCGCTCGGAGCGGTCGCCGCGGTCGCCGCGGTCGCCGCCGTTCTTATTCTGGGCCATGAACATATGATACCATGGGCGCTGGACGTTTGACCACACCGCGCGTCGGGGAGCCAGGGTGTCGATGCACGTGCGAGCGAGCGAGCGATGCACGCGAGCGACAGGTTGGTGAGTGAGCGTGGTCGATCCGGCGAGGATGGCTGCCACGCACCCCCCACCCCGCCTCTCCCTCAACGCCGAGAAGCGGAACCTCTATCCGTGGATCTTCCGCAAGATGGTCGTCCGCCCCGCCCCGGACGACGGCATCCACGACGGCGACGCCGTCGCCGTCTACGACAGGCACGGCCGCTTCATCGGGCGCGGCTTCTACAACCCGCGCTCCCAGGTCGCGGTCCGCATCCTCGACTTCTCCTCCTCGACCGAGTCCGAGCCCCTCGAGGAGGCGTTCCTCCGGGACCGCATCGCCCGCGCCGTCCGCATCCGCCACGACGTCCTCGGCCTCCCCGAGGTCACCGACGCCTACCGCGTCGTGAACTCGGAGGGCGACCACCTCTCCGGGCTCATCGTCGACCTCTACGCCGACCGCGCGTCCGTCGAGCTCCACTCCCTCGGCTTCTACCGGCGGCGGGCCGCGATCGAGCGCTGCCTCCGCGCGCACTTCGCCCTCGCGAAGGAGGACGGCGTCGTCTTCCGCGCCGACGCCCGCATCCAGGACATCGAGGGCTTCCGGATCGACCCGCCGCGCCGGCCCGTGACGGCGGTGATCCGCGAGAACGGCGTCCGCTTCCGCGTCGACCTCGTGGCGGGGCACAAGACGGGCTTCTTCCTCGACCAGCGCGACAACCGGGCCGCCCTCGCGCCGCTCTGCGCCGGGAAGCGCGTCCTCGACGTCTGCTGCTACACGGGCGGGTTCGCCCTCCACGCGAAGGTCCGGGGCGGCGCCCGCGACGTCGTCGGCATCGACCTCGACGAGAAGGCCGTCGCCGTCGCCGTCGAGAACGCGCGCCTGAACGGCCTGAAGCCGGGGCGCGACGGGATCGCCTTCGCCCACGACAACGCTTTCCATTTCCTGAAACAACCGCGCGAGGCCGGGGACCTCTTCGACGTCGCCGTCGTCGACCCGTCGAAGCTCGCGCCGAGCCGCGAGGCGCTCGAGAAGGCGCTCCGCGACTACCTGGACCTGAACCGCCTCGCGATGCGGAACCTGCGCTCGCCGGGGCTGCTGCTCACGTGCTCTTGCTCCGGGCTCGTCTCGATCGAGCGGTTCCTCGAGGTCCTCGCGCGCGCCGGCGGCGAGGCCGGCCGCGAGGTCCGCGTCCTCCGCATCTCGGGCCCGGGCGCCGACCACCCCGTGGTCGCCGACTTCCCCGAGGGCCTGTACCTGAAGGTCGTCCTCGCCGAGATCCGCGAACGCTGAACGCCCTCTTTCAGGAGACCGCCGCCATGTCCGACGAGAAGGACCGGGAGCCGAAGAAGAAGCGCACCGCCAGGGCCGCCGGCGAGCCGACCGGGGAGCCGGCGCCGGGGCCGGAGCCCGCGCCCGACGAGCCGGCCGACCCGGAGGGCGCCGGGGAGATCGGCAGCGGGGCCGGCTCCTTCAAGAGCATCCTCGAGGCGGCGGCGACGGGCACGCCGAGCGACCTCGCCGAGAAGATCGCCGACTTCACGCGCCGGATCGGCGACCGCGCCGACAAGGCGGTGAGGCAGTGGGAGACGATGGCGAAGCAGTGGACCGACAAGCTCGGCACCGGCGCGGCCGGGGCCGCGGGCGCGGCCTCCGAGGCGGCCGCGAAGGGCCAGAGCGAGATGGGGCTCATCGCCGAGGCGATCCGCCGCGAGGCCGACCGCGCCGCCGAGAGGGCCGTCCGCGCCCTCAAGCTCCCGCTGGCCTCGGACGTGGAGCAGATCGGCGAGCGACTCACCCACATCGAGGCCGCGATCGGGGCGCTCAAGCTCGAGGTGGCGGCGCTGCGGAAGGTCGTGGAGGAACGTCTCCCGCGATAGGTCCTCTTGACCGACGTCGCGGACGAGGACCGAGGTCCCTACTCCAGCGCCGTCAACAGCGCTTGCAGCGTCGCCAGCGGCGGCTCCGCCTCCGCCAGCGCCGCCCTCGCCGCCCCGGAGTCGCGCCGCTCGGCCGCGAGGCGCAGCCGCTCGAAGGCCGCCCCGAGCCGGGCCGCGTCCTCGGCCGCGGCCCGGCGCGCCGGCGCGGCGATGTTCGCCTCCGCGAGCATCGGGAGGCGCGCGGCGATGCGGCGCGTCTCGCCGGCGGCCCGGGGCCCGCGCTCCGAGGCGAGCGCCCGCAGGCGGAGGACGGCGGAAGCGTACGTCTCGGGCCCGTCGCCGGCGAGGCCGACCTCGCTCGAGAGCGGCGAGTAGCGCTCGAGGCGGTAAGCGGCGCCGCGCACGCGCAGGGCGCCGAGCCGCGACCGGGCCGCCGGCCGCCGCTCGAACCAGCCCGCCCCGCCGGCCGCCGCCCGCGCCGCCTCCTCGATGCCGGCCAGGAACGGGCGGATCACGCCGGGCTCGATCGCCGCGCCGATGCGCGCCGCCTCGTCGCGCGCCTTCTCGGCCTCGAAGCGCAGGTCCGTGAAGCGGCCGGCCGCGGCGAGGGCCTCGAGGCGCGAGATCGAGGCGTCGAGCGACGCGAGCAGCCGCCGCACGTCCGCCGCCGCCGCCGGCGCCAGCCGCGCGCGCACGCGGAGCGATGCCGGCACCGAGACCGTCGCGACCGTGTCCCTGAGCCCGTCCTTGCGGAAGACGAGCCGGTGCGTGCGCGCCCGCTCGAACGTCTGGCCGCGCGTCTCGCGCTTCAGGTCGATCGCGCCGTCGCTGCCGTCGACGATGAGGTCGGCGATGACGAAGAGGACGCCCACGCCCTCGACCAGGACCCAGGCGGCGTTGGCGACGTAGCCCCCGACGTTCATGTCGAGGCGCTTGTACGGCTGGACCTTCTCGTAGTCGAGCTGGGTCGTGAGGGGCGTGCGCCCGAGGTGCCGCCCCTCGTGGAAGACGTCGGCGCCGGGCGGGTCCGAGACGATCTCGACCGAGACCCGCGGGCGGTCGACGACGACCTCGCCCGACGAGCGCGAGCCGAGCAGCGAAGCGCAACCGCTCCCGCCCGCCGTCGCGCCCACGATCAGGACGGCGAGGACGAGCCCGAGGACGACACGAGGACGACGCACTTCCGGCCTCCTCTCGCGACCCCCGACCCCGGTTGGCTGGTTTGTCCTGTCGAAGTGTAGCGGGAGGAGCCGGGATTGTCGAGCGAGGCGGGCCGGAAGTGCTGCGCGAAAGCGGAGAAGCTCAGGCCGATAGAGCGCGGCGCGCGGCGGCGGCCGCGAGCCGTATGGTCAAAATACTCGAACGCGTCGCACGGGGTAGCGGGTATGGTGCGACTCCTGTTGCACTTGCAGCAAGACAGGAGTCAGACCATGGACTGGCGTCGGATGCTGGCCTACGTGACGGGAACGGTGGACCAGGAGCTGCTCCTTCGCAACGAGTACCTGGCGGCCGAGAACCGGATCCTCCGCGGGCAGATCAAGGGACGTCTGCGGCTCAACGACGGTGAACGGAAGACCCTGGCCGAGATCGCCGTCCAACTCGGACGCGAGGCCCTGGACGAGGTCGCCAGCATCGTTACGCCCGAGACCATCCTGGCGTGGCACCGCAGGCTGATCGCGCGCAAGTTCGACGGGTCGGCGAGCCGCCGTCAGCCAGACAGGCCGAAGATCACGGAAGAGGCCGAGGAGTTGATCCTTCGTGTCGCTCGGGAGAACCGCTCCTGGGGCTACGACCGGATCGTCGGGGCGCTCGGCAACCTGGGGCTGAAGGTCAGCCACCAGACCGTCGCGAATGTGCTCAAGCGGCACGGGTTGCCACCTGCCCCGGCGCGTCGGAGGGAAACGACCTGGAGAGAGTTCGTCCGGTCGCACCAGGCCGTCCTCGCCGCCGCGGACTTCTTCACGGTGGAGGTGTGGACGCGTGCTGGGCTTGTGACGTCTTACGTCCAGTTCTTCATCCACCTCGCTACCCGGCGCGTCGAGATCGCCGGCATCGCGCGCAACCCGGACGACCGGTGGATGCGCCAGATCGCCCGCAACGCTACCATGGCCGACTGCGGCTTCCTGGCGGGCCACCGCTACTTACTGCACGATCGCGACTCCAAGTTCAGCGCCGGCTTCCGGTCGCTTCTGGCGAGCGGCGGGGTGAGGCCCCTGGCTCTACCCGCGAGATCGCCGAACCCGAACGCCTTCGCGGAGCGCCTCGTGCGGTCCGTGAAGGAGGAGTGCCTCGACCGACTGATCCTCTTCGGCGAGCGTTCGCTGCGGCACGCCCTGGCCGAGTACCTCGCCCACTATCACGGCGAGCGGAACCACCAAGGCCGCGAGAACCAGCTGCTGTTTCCGCGCGAGGCGGGTCGACGAGGGAGTGCCCGGGGTCCGGTCGCGTGCCGCGAGCGGGTCGGCGGACGGCTCAGCTTCTACCACCGGCGAGCCGCATGAAGATGGAAAGCGCGTTGACTGGGTTGGCGTCTACGGCGTGGGCCGATCGAGTCGCGGTCCACGGCCGCGAACAGCCGACCAGACGGCGAGGATCAGCACTTCCTCGCGCCTCGCGTTGTGGGCGTAGTAGACGTGATACCGCGACTTCGGCAGCAGGAGGCGGCGCAGCCCCGGGATCATCTTGTGCCAGCGTCGCAGACCGACCTCGGGAGAATTCGAGAGCAACTCCCTCGCTGCGCGCAGCTCCTGGGCAAAGAGGTCGGGTGCGCTCGGACGGTTGGCTCGCCACCAGGCATCGGCGGACTCGATCCGCTCGTCCGCCGTCGGGACCGAGCGGACGTGCACCCTCACTTGGGCTTGCCGAGCCTCTTCAGCACTTCGTCGAGAGGATGGGCCTTCCCGGCCTTCGCTTCTTCCCACGCCTTCGAAAGTGCGGCGTCCAGGGCCGCCTGCTCGGCTTCGTCCATCTCGTCGCCGTCGTCGGCGATCTGGAAGTCGAGCTCGGTGCCGTCCGGGAACGGGGCCGGGGTGTCGACCACGAACCTGCCGTTGACGACGCGTGCCCTGATCCCCTTCATGCCTGGACGGTACCCGATCGGCGAAGCCTGTGCAAGGCACCGCGACCTGCACAAGGGGAGCAGGGAAGCACTTGAGGCCGCGAAGCGCATGAGCTTGACGCCGTCATTGGAACTGCGGAAGGGTCCATCAAGCGCGGAGGCGGGGCCGCACGACGTGAGGCTTGTACGCGCAGGACGCGCGTCACAAGTGCAACACGATTCGTGCCCCCGCTACTCCTTCCACTGACACGGGCCCTGCAACCTGCAGGGCCCGTTGTATTTCCGGCGCTTCGGACGTCCGCAGCAAGTGGCATTCCGCGAACCGCGGCAGGCGCCAGAACGTCACGTCGACGGCGCGCTCTACGGGCTGGACGACGATCTCCTGGACGAAGGCGCGGAGCACCGCCTTCCGGTCGGGCACCGCGCCCTTCTTCAAGACGTCGGCGAGCCGCGCGATGAGCACCGCGATCACGGGTGCTGCGGCGGCGGCGTCCTCGGTCGCTTCGGTCGCCTCCGCGGTCGACGTCAGCTCTCGCTGGAGCGCGGCGCGCGCCGCCTTGAGGTGCGCGAGCGCTGCGTTCGCGACGTCGGCGTGCTCGGCGCTCAGGTTCTGGACGATCGCGAGCATCCGCTCGTCGATGGCCGCGAGCTTCCGCTTGATCTCCTGCGGGTCCTGCGGCGTAGCCGGCGCCAGCTTGCGCTCGATCTCCGCCTCCACGCGGGCCCGGACGGCATCGGCTCCGATGCCAACCTCCCAGCGGCGCTCGATCTCGTCGAGGACGCGGCCTTCGAGGTCGTCCTGGGGAATCGCGAATCGCGTGCAGAACGCCGCCCCACAGCCAGAGTACCCGCAGCAGATGTACTCCGGGTAGGCGTTCCCCTTCCGCCGGCGCGTCGAGCCGGCGAACCGGTACCCGCACCGCCCGCAGCGCATGATGCCGCTCAGGATGAAGGTGCTCCGGACCTCGTACTGGTTCCGGCGCTTGTGCGGGTCGCCGCGCAGGCGACGCTCGCGGTTGGCCTGCTCCCAGGCACGGAAGGCCTCGGTCGCCGCCGGCGAGACGAGGACCGGATGCGCCCCCTCGACGACGATCGGCTCGGCGGTGGGGTCGACCTCGAAGATGCCCGAGGCCGTCTTCGGCCGCGCCACTGAGCCGTCCTTCGTCGCGCGGAAGAACTTCGCCTTCGTTCGGATCCCGTAGCTCGCCCGGCCAGTATAGGTCGGGTTCAGGAAGATGGCCCGGATGGTGCTCGCGCGCCATGCGGGCCCGCGCGGCGGAAGAAGACCCATGGCGACGAAGCGATCGCGGATCGTATCGATGCCGAGGCGCTCGGTCCAGTGCATGTCCCACGCGAGGCGGACCGCCTCGACCTCGCGCGCCGCGCCCGGGATGAGGAAGACCGCCGAGCCGTCGTCGGTCACGGCGCGCTCGCCGCGCGCGAGGACCCGGACGGGCTTCCCATCCCGGTCCCGAAGCTCACGCCCGTAGCCGAACGGCGCCGGCCCGCCGCACCAGGCGCCGCGCTTCGCGAGCCCCATGAGCCCTCGGAGCGTGTCGCGGGAGAGCGAACGCAGGTATTCGCGCTTCTGATACTGGAGCACGGGCAGGAGGAGGTCGTCCGTCTCGCTGCCGTTGACGGCGGTCTCGGCGACGTAGACGACCTCGGCGCCGGCCTGCCGGAGCCGGAAGCGATAGAAGCCCGCCTCGTCGGTGTCCGTGCGGCCGAAGCGCGAGACGTCGTAGCAGAGGACGTTCGCCACGTCTCTCTGCTTCTCGACCTCGGCGATCATCTTCTGGAACTGGGCCCGGTTCGCGGCCGACGCGCCGCTGATGGCGTCGTCCGTGTACCAGCGAACGATGGTGATCCCGCGCCCGGCCGCCCACAGCTCGATCGCGCGGCGCTGGTCGCCGAGGGAGAGCGGCTGCTTGTCGCTCGAGCAGCGGAGGTACGCGACGGCGAGTTTCGTCGCGGTCGAGCGCCGGGTCGCCTGCTTGATGGTCATGGGCTGCAATGCCTCCCTCGCACATGACTTACGTGCGGCGGGTACAGAATCAAGCAGATTCCTGTGTAGTCGAGGGCGCCGCCGGGGCAACGCAGGCCGGACGGGCACCGTCCGCATGGAACCGGCCGCAGCGCTCGCAACGGTGCGCGAACACGGCCTGGACGAGGAGCCGGACAAGGGCGTCGGTCGCGCCGGCCACGGCCAATGCGTGGTCGGGCGGCGGATCGACCTCGCGAATCCGGAGGGTGAACGGCCGGCGACGTGGTTGTCGGGGCACACGCTCGGGAGGCGAGGTCGGTGGGCTCATCAATCTCGGCGGCGGGTGTCGTCCCCATCGAAGCTCCTGGCGGGTCCAGTGGATTTTCCATTCTGTTAGGTTGCCGGGGGCCCCGGCGGTAGCGGGAAACGGGAAACGGCTCGCACGAGGGAAGCTCCCGGATGAGCATGACGTGGAGGGCGTGTAGTGTAGGTATTCAAACCAGCCCTTAGCGCCAAACCATTTCTCGTCTGCGTGTTAACGGTTGTGCTGACGATTCGGTCGCGGATTCCGTTGTCGGACCCTCGTGGTAACCTCCCGCGGGAAAACGCCCCCGAGAGGGGGCGAAGGAGGGGGGCGGGCAGACGACCCGCTTCTGGTGCGTCGTCGTCACGTTCGTCCACGCGGTGTGGAGGGCGAAAGGGCGCATCGGAGTCCGTTCAGGAGCCCCGGCGATGCAGCACCGCGAGTGGAACCCCAAGGCGTTCTTCAAGAAGCTGACCCCCGAAGTCATGGCCGTGTACGAGGCGAAGCGTGGACTCACGCTCGCGCGCGATCCGTCGCGCCCGCCCCATGACCAGACCTACTACGCGTGGATGATGCTTCCGGAGCCCGACCGCCTCCGGCTCGAAGCGGAGCTCCTGCCCGTCAACGACTTGTGCGCGCAGCACGCGCGGCCCTACCTCGACGCCCTCGCGAGGGCCACGTGGACGGGTCCCAAAGCGCATCTCGTCGAAGACAGCCGCGACTGGACGGTCCACGACCTCGCCATGCGCCTCCATCTCGAGGATCCGAATGGTCTCGGAAAGTGCCACCAGGCCTACGCGCTGGACATGATGGAGCACTTCCAGGAGTACCGCGGCCGGCATTCCGTGACGTTGCGGGCGACTCCGTCCGCCAAGGACGCGATGAAGAACGAGATGACGGCGCACTTCCGCGCGAACGCGGGCGGGGCCAAGTGCAAGGTTGAGGACTTCGAGGGGCGGGACAAGTTCGCGCTATTCATCGTGCACGAGGACGAGCTCACGGCGCTCGACCGGTTCGACGCGAACGGCGAGGTCGTGCCGGACTGGCAGCGGCCGGTGGTGCGGATCGCGGCGGTGTTCTACCCGGACACGTTCACGCTCCTCGTGAAGGCGCCGCGGAAGCTCGAGCGCGAGAGGCTCCGCGACCTCTTCGCGCAGATCTTCATCGGCGAGGCGGACTACTTCGAGGACGCCTCAAGGACGCCGAAGTACAGCTTCGACCCCATTCGTGATCCGGACTTCGAGTTCCGGACGCACCCCGCGGATGGCATCGAGGTTTCCGTGGTGCGGGTGACGGTGCGGCCGGGCCACGCCCACGTCAAGCGCCTGGACGTCAAGCTCGCGTCCGGACTCTCGATGTTCGGGCTCCACGGCGCCTTGCAGAGCATCGGGATGAACGTCGCCGAGGACCCGATCGACGGCGTGCGGCTCCTGTTTCAATTCGAGGGCAAGGGGCGGTCGCGGTTTCGGACCGTGAGCCTGCACAATCCGAACAACACCAACCTCCGCGACACCACGCGGGACCGGCTGATCCGGCGCTACCTCAAGGAGTGGGGCTTCGATGGTCGCAAGTGCGCGCTCGCCGTGGCCTTTTCTGCTATCGCAGCTCCGCCGCTCCGATAGGCCGGGGTTCGGGCGCGCCGAGCTCGACGCCGCGGGGCTCGATCCCGCCGAGTTGCTGTCCGCTCGGCTGATCGAGCGCGAGGGCGGAGGTGGCACTTGGCACCCGCCCGGGTGTCAGAACGGCTGCCTCCCGCACTTGGACTTCGAGACCCGCTGTGCCGAGCGCCTCGTCGGCGTCGCCTGCCCCGAGGAGCCGCCGTGCTGGCTGGGTTTCGAGTGGCATCCGGCGGTCGACCTCGAGCGCTACAGCTGCTCGGCGGGGCGGGTCTTCGACGCGCTCCGAGCGGCGAATGGTCTCGAGCCGCTCGCCGTCCCGCCGCGGTCGGGCGTCGTGCCGGTTGGGACTCTCGACCGGAGTGGGAAGCGCGTGCCCGTCGTCTGGATGAGGTGCGCGATGGGCGCGTTCGAGCCGACGTGTCGTGGTCTTCGGACGACACTGGGCGGGGACGCACTCGTAGTGCTCCTAAGCCGCCCGCCCGGTACCACACCGGCGCTTCTCGATGGCGGGGTCGTTCTACTCGACGTTCCACTCGACGATGCCGGCGATTGTCGGCTCGGGCGCGCGCTGGACCTGATCGACCCGGCGGATCGCACCGCGATGGGATCGAGGTCGCCCGCGCCAGTGCCTGGTACGGCGTGTCCAGGGCCCGCGGCCAATGTCTTCCGCTGCGACGGCGATGTGTGGACGTTGACGTTTGCGGGGCGAACGGTGTGCCTGGCAAACTCCAAGGGCCTCGCCTACCTCTCCCGCCTTTTGCAGAATCCTCGCACGATCTTGCCGGCGGCGGAACTGCACGCCGTTACCGCCGGGAAGACCGTGCGCCTGCAAGCCGGGTCGGCCGGCGAGGTCGCCGATGACGAGGCTCTCCAGGGCTACGCGGAGGCGTTGCAGGACCTCGACGGAGACCTGGCCGAAGCCCGCGAGGACAACGACCTCTCTCGTGTCGCGTCGCTCGAGCGGGAGCGCGCCGAGCTGCTTGCGCACGTCCGAGAAGCGACGGGCGCGCGCGGTCGGAAGCGGAAGGTGGCGGATGATGCGAACCGGCTGAGGAACGCCATCTCGATGGCGATCGCGCGGGCTCTCGCCAACATGACCTCCCACCCTGAGCTGCAGCGCCATCTGAAGGAGTCGGTCCAGATGGGCGGCTCCTTCGCCTACGTCCCGCCCAAGCCCACATCTTGGGCGGCATGAAGTAGTCCCTCGCGGGGCGCTGCCCCCTCCCCGGTCACAGCACGCCGACTCGGTCATCGATGCCCGCATGGCCCGGTCTACCCCCGTTCCGAAGCCACCACCGACCGGTCCCTTTGAGTTGCCACGCGTCGCGTGTCAATTTGCCACGCGCGGGGCCCGGCATAAGGCTCAACCGGGGCCTGCTTGATGGCCACGGCATGCACGGAGGCGGGCGAGGTGCTCATCGAAGTTCCGGACGAGAGACCGACGTCTCGTGATGGGTGCTTCTGCGGA
>Ga0187892_10001013_pt1 | contig 68719 bp, 71 predicted proteins | sample MA1701073metaG_FD_139345 | JGI IMG/M metagenome (GOLD analysis project Ga0187892, IMG submission 139345) | Bio-ooze microbial communities from a basaltic lava cave in the Kipuka Kanohina Cave System on the Island of Hawaii, USA - MA170107-3 metaG ...
CACCACCGTGTTAGTGTGGCTGGGGCTAAGGCTGATAGGCCGTGCCCCAGTGAGGCGCACTGGCGGTGCGAGCTCGATTGGCGCCTCGCTGGGGCATGCTGCGCTAGCCCCAGCCACACCACCACGGTAGCTCTAATACAAATTCGGAATCGTCTCCGTCCAGCCGACGATGGGGGTCTCGGGGCCGGTCACGAAGATCTCGACGCGGCGGTTCTTCGAGCGATCCCCCTCGTCGGCCGTGATCGGTTGGTGCGAGGCGAAGCTGGCGACGCCCAGTTGCTCGTCGCGCACGCCGGCGCGCTCGAGATAGTCGACCACCGAGAGCGCCCGCGCCGCGCTCAAATGCCAGTTATTGGGGTAAAGCTCGCGCGTGGGCTTGTTCGCCACTAACTGATCGTCCGAGTGCCCCACCACCATCACGTGAAGCTCACTGGCGTCTGGCGACTTCAGCACCGCGGCAAATTCGTCGAGCATCCGCGCCGCCTCGGGCCGCAGCGTCGCGTCGGCGGTCTCGAAGAGGATATCCATGTCCAGCCTGCCGATGCCGGTCTCGGCGTCGACGCGCAATCCACCATACCCCTCGGCGATCCGCGAAAGCCGCTCGCTCACCGCCCTCGGAAGCCCTCTTGTGCCGCGCGCCACGGCCGTGAATTGATCGTGAAGCCGCTCGCGCTCGACCTGGAAATTGGCCAACCGCTTGCGATCCAGCCCGCCCGCCTCATCCAGCCGCGCGAGGTCATCCTCGGCCAGCCTTAATTGCTCTTCAGCCTCGCGGCTGTGAGCGCGTAAGTTCGCGACCTCAGCCTCGAGCGCTCGCGTCCGCTCCACCAATGCGCGGTTTTGCGTCTCGCTTGCGGTGAGCCGGCTGCGTGGGATCCACTGACACCCGCAAGCACCGGTCAAAAGCACAAGCCCCACCAGGGTCAGCCAGGAATGGGACACGCTTGCGACTCCTTTCGCACAGTCCACGACGGGGGGCAGACGCTCCCCAGCTCACGGTATCCACCAGGAAGGCCGACGTGCCTCGCTGCGCTCGAACCGCCCTATGGCACGATACTCAAAATCAGGTCCATGATCGCGCTATTGAACCGATATGGGCTGTCCCAAGGTCCCATGTTCGTCCGCAATAGCTCCACCGACATCATGCCCGCCAGGCCGAGAAACACGGCACACATCCCCAGGCTCAGCACGTTCCAGATCGTGTACGCCGGCTCGCGTGCCGCCAAGGGAGCCATGGTGGCCGCCGCTCCGGCGCCGGCCAGCGCCGGGCTACCGAGGCCAAGCGCCCCCGCACCCAGCGGCTCTTCTTCGAGCATTGGCGCCGCGGCCGCGGCCGCCAACTCCCCCGAGCTGACGAAATCCGTGTCCGATTCCAGCGCGATCACCTGCGAACCGCTGTCGTCCGACTCCACTTCCTCGCCGGCCGTTTCCATCGGCGTCAGCAGAAACTCGTCGTCGCCGGCAATCGCGCTCACTTCTTGCGAGTCGCTGTCGTCGGCCAGCGAAAAGACCGGCTCCTCGCCTAGCTCCAGCGGCTCCTCGTTCGCGCCGCTCAGCTCCAATGGACCCTCGAGCGACAACCCGCTGTCGGACGGATCCGCCAGCGAGATCCCGCTGTCACCACTCCCCAGCGTAATATCGCTCCCGCTCCCCTTGCTGCCGATCACCAGCGCGTCATCCTCGGCGGCCAGCTCCAGCGAGGAGCCATCCGGCGCGGGCGCCATCTCGCGCGTCACAATCCCGCGCGCATCCTCCTCCACGCCGAGGACGTCGTCATCCAGCGACAAATCGCCATCGAGCGAAAGCTCCAGTGCGTCGTCTCCCAGCGAGAAGTCGCTCCCCGGACCCATCTCCGTGGTGCCGGCGCCGGCCCCCGCGTCGACCACCGAGACCAGCTTCACGTCGCTTCCCGGCTTGGCTGGCTCGTGCGTCGCTAACTGCACGTCGCTCTTGGACGATCCCTTTGCCTGACGGTCCTCGGCGGTCGTCAGGCGGATATCGCTCTCCTCGGGATTCTGCGTGCCGGGACGCCCAATGACCGTGCTCGACGTGCCAGGGTCCGATTCTCCCAGCTCCACGTCACTCACCAGGACCATCTCGCCGCTCGGATCGTCGTCGAGCGACAGATCGAGTAGCTCGTCCGAATCGCTGGTCGCCTTCTTGCCGCCCCCCGATTCGGCTCGCTCGGCCGCCAGTCGCTCGACGTCCTCTTCCTTGAACTTCCACGACGTGCCGTCGCGATACCCGTAAAGGTCGCCACGCGTGCGCAGCTCCTTGAGCTCGTCGGGCGACATGCCCAGCTTGCCGGCAGCCTCTTCTAAACTGATCAGCTTCATGATGCGCTTGTCTCCCCCCAAGATTCTCGTATGTGCTCCTGCTATTGCGCTTCCAGCATCGACCGAATCTCCTGCGGCAGCGGGCTCTCGCTGTTCCAGGCTTGCATCTGCAAATCCCAGTGCAGACTCCGCACGCTCTTAAGTGCTATCTCGCCCGTTGCCAAATCCACATGATAAACGCCGACCACGCGCGCCTTCGGATCAACGACGGTAAGCTGTTGACGGTTCTCGCCGGCCTGCGACGAAAAGGCGATAAGGCTCCCCTCGACACTCGGCCGCCCTTCGTCAATCGATCGCTGCGCGAGTGCCGCGTTGCGCCCAATGCCTGGTCCTTCGCTCCCCAGGCCACCGGCCGCAACGACGAGTACCGCGCCCACGACACCGCACGCCACCATGCCTCGCATAAATCACCTTCCATGATCGAATTACGAAGCGCGGAGCCTAACTTCCATTCTAAAGACCCCGCTCTCCGAATCAAGAAATGCGCTAATCCCCCGAAAGCCGCCAATCCACGTAATCGCTGCTACCGCGCGCGGCGCAAAACAACATGTAGGTCAGGCACTCCGTGCCTGACCCAGCCCCGCGCTTTTGTCGGCGGTGACGGAGTGAATAATCCCGCATGCGATAGTGAGCCTGTTCGGCAGCGCGGGTCAGGCACGGGGTGCCTGACCTACGCCTACGCCTGACCCAGCCCTGAAACGTGAAGGAATATCCGGCAGAAGTGATCTGAAAGACCGCGAAGTCTAGCCAGGCGAAATGCTCACTTCAAGACCAGCCGAAGCTTAGCGCCCTACAAGATCTGCGGGAAATGCGGAAAAATTTTCTTGACATCGGGCGTGCGACATGGATATAAGGTCCTTAGCTTGGATTACTTTCGCCGCATTGCGCGATGGAGGTGCGTTTGATGGGAAGCACAATAATGGGTCACAACCGCTGTTTCGGCACCTGTGTGGTGGCATTTTTGGCAATTGTGTTTCTGGCGGCGTCGCCCGCCAACGCCGAGATCATCCACTTGGGATCCACCATCGATGGCGCGCAAGAGACGCCACCTGTTGCCACACCTGCAACGGGATCGGCGACGCTGGAGTACGACACAGCAACACGCGTGCTTAGTTGGAACATCATCTACGCGAATCTCATCGGCTCGATTTCCGCCTCGCACTTCCACGGACCGGCCGCTGTCGGCGTGAACGCCGGAGTGGCGCTCAACATCGGAGCTCTGGCCAGCCCGATGATCGGCTCGGCTGATTTTGACACGGTGTTCGGTGTCAACGCTGCCACGCGCGAGGCGGAGCTCCTCGGCCAGCTTTGGTATATCAACATCCACTCGACCTTCAAACCCGGCGGCGAGATCCGGGGCCAGGTCGTGCCGATCCCAGAACCAAGCACGCTGGTGCTTGCCACGCTCGGCGGCATTGGCCTGCTGGTGGCCGGCTGGCGACGACGCCGGTCTCGCTGAGCTAGCTAGTTACCGCCAACTCATCAAGATTGCTCATCCGTCGTCGCGATCATCGTCGATCGCGACGGCGGTTTCTGTTTGGGCCACGGCTTGCGCGGTTAGAATGCCAAGCCGAACGAGCTTGGCTCGGCATTCGTCGCGCTCGCGGCAGCGCTTCAGCCCCACCCAGGACTCGTCCTGTACGGCCAGAAATTCTTCCTCGGCCGCTGTGAAGCGCCCCTCACCGACCAGCCGCGCCAGCAACCGGCGGATTACCTCTTGCTCCAGCCGCGTTAAGTAAAGCGCCCCGACCGAATAGTCGCAAAACGCCTCCCACACCAGCGGAAACAGCGGCTGTACGATCTCGCGGCCGATTGTCTCGGCATATTGGCGGATCTCCCATTGCGCATGGTCGTCCATCCGCAGGCTCAGAAAATGCAGTAAGTTATGAAGGTTAATCTTCCAATAGGCCTCGGTGTAGGTGGAAAGCGGCAGGTCCTTCCGCGCCTGCTCGCGCGCCACCCCCAACTCGATCCGCCGCTCGTAAAGCTGCCGCGCTTGCTCCTGAAACTGGGCCTCCTCGGCGCTTAGGCGCCCTCCGCGCTCGGCATCCAAAGTCCCTTCGCTCCCCTGTCGATTGCCGGCCGTCTGCCGCCGCCACTCGCGTGGATTGGTCCGCTGTGCCGCGTCGATTGCCAATGAATAGCGCGTCGAGTACTCGTTGACGCTGGCCGTGCGGTGGCGGATCCATTGCCTCCAGGTGTCCATCGGCACGCGCACCAGGAGCTTGATCTCGGCCATTTCGAAGGGCGTTGTGTGCCGGTGCCGCATCAGGTAGCGGATCAACCCGCGATCGTCCGACACCTTCCGCGTGCCGGCCCCGTAGCTGACGCGCGCGGCCTGCACCACCGCCTGGTCATCCCCCATCGCGTCCACCAGGCAGACGAACCCATCATCGAGCACCTTGAACTTGTGCCAGCGGAGCCGCTCGACTTGTTCGCTGTTCGTGGGCATATCGACCTCATGTCACGTCTCGATACTCGCGACGCTGGAATATGACCATTGCCAGCAAGACGCCGAGCACCGCCAGCCACACCAGCGCCGAAGCCCCGGCCTGTGCCGAGACCGGGACGAACCATTCCGCGTCTGGCCGCTCGAGCCCGTGCGACGCTCCTACCTCGAAGATCATCGAACGCCCGTAGAAATTCACGGCAATCCGCTTGATCAACCCCGGCATGTTACCCAGAAAAAACTCCATGAACAGCGCATACAAAAGTGCCAGAATCGTCGAGTGCCGAAACATGACCGCGAAGAGGTGAAACAGACTCACGTACGCCAGCGTCATATAGAAAACCGCCGGAAGGTACAGGCTGAAGGCCGTCTGGCCCGCTGGACCAGCCAGCCGGCAACTCAGGTAAAAGCTTCCCACCACCAGCCCCACGGCCAAGGGGAGCGTGGCCATCAGCTTGGCCAAAAGGATCAGCATCCGCGGCACCGGGCGCACCAGGAGGAACAACAGCGTCCGGTCCTCGCGATCTCCGCCCACGCTTGTCGTGGCATAGGCCAGGGCGCAAATCGGGATAATGAACGAGGCGAACACGACCACCACGAACTCCTCGCTAAAACGCTCGAACGCACGCGAGAATTGCATCTCGCTGTAGTCGCGCCGCAGCAGGAACAACACGCAAAGCAGCAGCGGCAGCAGCACCATCAGCGTATTGACCGACCACAACAGCCGCCGGAACGACAGCCCAAGCAGCGTCCACCATGCGCGCACGAGCTTCATGGCACCCCTTGCTCCAAATAGTCGAACACGGCGTCGGCCCCCGCGTCCAAGACCTGCATCTGCCGCACATTCACCCGTCCACTGGCCGCCAGCTCCCCCAGATGGGCCAAGAATTGCGTCGGCTGCCGCGTCCGCGCCAGTAGCACGTCGCCGCGGATCTCCACCGAGAGCACCTCAGGCGTCTCGACCAACAGCGCCGCCAACGGCCGCGTGGGTTCGGCCGCGACCTGAATCGTAAAGGGCCGGTCCTGAATCAGCGCGCGGATCTCCTGGATCGTCCCCGAGGCCACGATCCGCCCTCGCCCGATCAACAGGATCGAGTCGGTCAATTGCTCCACCTCCGCCAACAGATGGCTGGAAACGACGATCGTCTTGCCACGTTCGGCCAGCTCCAATAGCAGCTCGCTGATCTCGTGCCGGCCGCCCGGATCGATCCCGTTCAATGGCTCGTCCAACAGTAGCACGGCCGGATCGTTTACCAGCGCCTGCGCCAGCTTCACGCGCTGCCGCATCCCGTGGCTGTAACCACCGATTCGCCGGTCGATCCGCCCGCTCATCCCCACCTGGTGGATCGCCTCGTCCGCACGCTGCCGCGCCGCCGCCGCCGTGTGCCCGTACAGCCGCGCCATCGTGGTGAGAAACTCGCGGCCGGTCATCTCCTCGTAAAAGCTATTGATATCCGGGCTGTAGCCCAAATGGTGCTTGGCGCGCGTCGACCACGCATGCGCGTCGCCCAGCCGCACCTCGCCGGAGCTCGGCCGCAACTGCCCGGCGGCCAGGTTCAGCATCGTCGACTTGCCCGCCCCATTGGCCCCGAAGAGCCCCGTAATGCCCGGGCCGAGTCGGCAACTGATGTTGTTCACACCAATCACCGGGCCATAGAACTTGGTGACGCGCTCGAAGGAGACGAACATGGCGGGATGTACAAGGTCTATTGGGGGCAGTCGCACAATACCCCTCTCACCAACGGAGCGGCAGGGCGAGGATCGTCACCCTATACTACTATCAAGGGCACGGAACGACCGCGAACACGTTCTCGCATCGGCGTCGGAATTTCTGTGAGCGCTACCACGTTAAAGTCGATTGGGACATTATCATGACAGCGGACAACTTCGAGAAATCATTGCGCGCCATGGTTCGGCGGACACCATTTCGACCCTTCACCGTCGAGTTGGTAAGCGGGGAGCAAATCAAAGTTGAACATCCGGAGGCGCTGGTTCATCGTGCCGGGGTTGCCGTTTACTTCAGCCCCAAGGGCGACCTGGTGCTGTTCGATCACGAAGGCGTCTGCCAATTTATCCGCCAAGCGCCGGACAAACCGAATGGCAAAGGCCGCCAGCGCTCCAACGAACCATAGCGTCCGTTTCAGCTCAGCGGTCATCGTAGATTTCGCTGCGGCTAAGGCTGCCGATGACACGCCCTTCCCAGCGCGGAAACTCGGGAACCGGCGCGCTACTGTTCCGATGATCCTTCGGCGTCAGGTTGCGCGCCGCCTCGACCACGACTTCGATCGCGCGAGCTAACGGCTCGGGAATCCCTTCGAGACTGATCCATTTTGCCATGAAAGCTCTCTCAAGGGGTGACTGCCAATGGGCACACATCCTGTAATTCATCAAACCCCCCTGCCATAGATCAGGATCGGCCTACGTTCACTCATCCGCATTATTATTCGCAAGATGCTTATCGAATCCGATATAGATTCGTGCATTGGCAAGCCGCGAAAGATCTTGGAGCGCTCGCAACTCTTCCAAACGCAATAAGGCTGGATGGGTCGTATATGCCTCGGCGGACGCGGCACGCTCTGCCAACGCCTTGACCTCCGCTTCAGCCGTAATCCGAGTGACATGCGCTTGAGTTTCGGCAGCCCGACGTTCCGCGTCCGCCTGGGCTTCGGCATCGACCCGCCGACTCTCAGCTTTGGCTTGCGATTCGAGCTTCTGCACTTCCGCCTTGGTCTTGGCCTCGACCATTTGCACTTGGCTCATTCGCTCGGCAGCAAGGACGCGGTTCATAATCTCCTGCAGGTTGCCGGGGAACACCAAATCCTTAACATCTGCCCGCATTATGGAGACTCCGTACCCTGCCGCCGTCTCCTTGACATCCTGCAGAATCTCTTCGCTCAAGCGATTCCGATTCGTGAGAATTTCTTCCAGGTTCATCGAAGCCAGCGATCGTCGGGCCGCCAGTTGGACGTCGGAATAAAGTCGCGCCGAATAGTCGTCCACCACGTGAAGCGCTGCGCGGGGATCGACGACGCGGAACTGGACCAATATGCTGACCCGAATCGCAACTTTGTCGGCCGTGAGAATCTCCTGGCCCTTGATGGTGAGCTCTCGCTCGCGAACATCGACCAACACGACCTCGACCTTTGGTCGGTGAAACAAGGGGAGATTGAGATAGCGAGGGATTTTGTATCGCCCAGCCTCAAGCACTTTCACTACGCGGCCATCCTCATACCAGATGCCGCGGTGGGTGTCCTTAATGATGACTTCGCGCATGCGATCACCCCTCGCTGCCGTGTTCCGGTCTGAAGCGATTCACCACGAGAATAGGCGGCCCCGCAGCGGGGTCGATACGGAGTACGAACTTTCAGATGGGAATCCGCCACAGCCACGATCGCATTGTGTGGCAGCGGAACCTGATGGCCATTCGCTCCTTACCCCGCCGGGGCCGTTTTTTAGCCTACCAGCGGGACGGCACAGTTTCAAACTCCGAAACTCTTCGCGGCGACCCGGCAGGCGAGGCGCCCCGTTCCCGACGCGACCGTACCAATGCAGTCGCCACGACAAGCGATGGAATAGCCAGACTCGTCCTGCTGAACTGATGGGCAGCGACGTCCGTCATCTCCCGCGCTGGCGAGCGCAGTGCGAGGGGAACCACTCTATACTATTATCACGACCGCCGCCAATTTTCTGCGAGCGCTGGTTCGGTGCACTCTGTATCGACCATTTACCGCGAAGCTCGTCGATGGCGACCGAATCGAAGTCGAACATCCAGAGGCGCTCATGCATCGTGCCGGCGTTGCCGTGTACTTCAGCCGCGATAGCAATCCAGAGCTTTTCGATCACGAAGGCGTTTGCCAGTTCATCGACGAAGCAGGCGACAACGCGACGGCAAAGGACGCCGGCGCTCCGAGAAAGCATAGCGATTCAACTTGAAGGCATCCGTTATCAGCTTTGGCTTCGGCTCAGTGTTCCGATGACGCCACCCTCCCAGCGCGGAATCGCTTGTACCGGTTTGGCGCCGGTCTGCGTTTCATTCCTCGAAAGCCCGCGAGCCATCTCGACCACCACTTCGATTGCGCGAATTAACGGCTGGGGGGCGGCCGCGATCGATTGCTCCACTCGCATCGGCCACACATAACTCAATGCTCATCCCACGAAGGATGCATCCCGTGGGCCCCACTCACGTCGACGCTACCGTCACCGGCCCCACCGGCCAGTCGCGCACACTTCAGATGCTCGTCGACAGCGGAGCCTCATACTCCTTGCTGCCGACGAAGGTTTGGAGAGCCCTGAAGCTCAAGCCGATGGAACGCCTGACCTTCACGCTGGCCGATGGCACCCATATCGAGCGCGACGTCTCCGAATGCCGCATCGCCCTCAACGGCGTCGAGCGGCATTCGCCCGTAATCCTCGGCAAGCCCGGTGATGATGCCCTCCTCGGCGAAATAACCTTGGAAATCCTCGGCCTCGTCCTCGATCCCTTCAAACGCGAACTCCGCCCCATGAATCTGCGCCTCGGCTGAATTCACCCCTCGCCCTCTGGAAGAGGACTGGGGTGAGGGTGCCTTGATCCCTGACCCCTGCTTCCTGCCCTTGTCCCTCGGCCATGTGCCTACCAGCGCGAACACCGCCTCACTCCACCACATCCACGGCTCGCACGCGGTGGACGAGTGCCACGACGGCCACCACGCAGGTTGCTACCAGGATCGCAAGTGCCCACCAGGCCACCAGCCGTTCGTCGCCGCTCTCGAACTCGGCGCCGAAGCAAAGCTTTCCCACGTAGCGCATGTCTCGCCAGGGGTCCAAGAGGTGCCAGTAGATGTTTTCCCGACCCTCGCTCAGCCAGCGCGCCATGCTGCCGAGCATCACGAACAGGCTCGACCAGGTGATCGCGATCGGGGCCATCCGCTGCAGGTAGGCCGACAGCGTCACCAGCCAGATGCTCATCACCGCGCACAGCACGGCCCCATAGACCAAAACCGAGATCACCACGTGCCAGTTGTTCCGCCAGTAGTCCAAGGATGACGTGAACACGCCATACTCGATGAACAGCAAGAGCGCCGGCACGGTCGTCAACAGCGACACCACCACGCTCACCGCCAAGAGCTTGCCGACGATGTAATGCCGCCGGTCGATCCGCCGCGATAGGTAAAACGGCAGCGAGCTCATGCGGAAATCCGCCCCCACCAGCAAGCTGCCCGAGAAGGCCAGCAGAATCATCACCACGATGCTCTGCCGGCTCATGAAATTGATGTAGCCGCTGTCGCGCCCGGCGGCCGGCTGCGAGCTGAAGCCAAACCCCTCCAGCAGCTCCTCTTGAAACTCGCGCGGGATCTGGAACTGCGTCACGCCGTAGATGATCGACCAGAATAGGAGAAAATTTAGCAGGCCCAGCGCCAGCACCACCCAGTACGATTTCCGCCGGAAAACTTGCAAGAGCGCCACGCGCACGATCGCCAGGCAGGCGAACCAGGGAGATCGCAACGGCCCACTCCAGCCGTGATAGTGCGCTGTGTCAATGCCCATGAGGCTTGAGGCTTGAGGTTTGAGGCTTGAGGCTTGAGGAGGGCAAGCAAACCTCAAACCTCAAGCCTCAATCCTCAAGCCTATTTCGTTCGACGTCACACGGAAGAACAATCGCTGCAGGTCCTCTTCGTCCTGCTTCACCAGGTTTAGGACAATGCCGGCCGAGCGCGCGATCTCGAAGAAGCGGCCCGTGCTCCAGCCGGCGGGCACGCGTACCGTGGCACGATCGGGCCGCCCCTCGGAAGACACCTCCACGCCGGCCGCCTCCAGCATCGCCAAAAACCCCGCCCCGTCCATTTCCCAGCCCAGGTGGTAGCGGTTGCCGATCGTCTGCCGCAGCTCGTTCATCGCGCCGGCGCGCACGACGCGCCCGCGGTCGAGCACCACCACCTGCCGGCACAGCCGCTCCACGTCACCCAACAGGTGGGTACACAAAATCACGCTCTTGCCCGTCTCGGCGATCAGATCCTCGATCAATCGCAACATCGCCACGCGCCCGGCCGGGTCAAGCCCGTTGGTCGGCTCGTCTAAGAGCAACAACTGCGGATCGTGTACCAGGGCCGCGGCCAGCTTCAGCCGCTGCACGTTCCCCACCGAGTATTCCTCGAGCCGCCGGTAACGCAGCTCGCCCAGGCCCACGTAGTTGAGCACCTCGTGCGCCCGCCGCCGCGCGTCACGATGCGGCATGCCGTACAGGTCGCCCGAGAGCGTGACGAACTCCACCCCCTTCAAGACCGGGACGATCGACGCCGACTCGCTCATGTAGCCGATCCGGCCGCGCAGCGGGCTGGCCGGGTGGGCGATATCGTGCCCCAGAATCGTGCCGTGGCCCGAATCGGGCCTGAGCAGGCCCAAGAGAATTTTTAAGAGCGTCGACTTGCCGGCCCCATTGTTGCCGACCAGCCCCACGGTCCCTTCGTCGACCGACAGATGCACATCAAGTAGCGCCTGCACCGAGCCGAATCGCCGGCTGACGTTGTGAATGTCGATGAGCTGCATGCGAAGTTCGGCAAGGTCGCGACACCCCATTCTACCAGCCAACAGGCGCTTGAGCGAGGTTCACCACGGAGACACGGAGGCACGGAGAAAACAGGTGAGGAGAACAGAAGATTCACCGCGGAGGCGCAGAGACGCGGAGGCGAAGAAAAAAGGGTAATAGGTCTTCGGGCCGGGCGCAATGTCGAATTCTTTCCTTCTCGGCGTCTCTGCGCCTCTGCGGTGATTTCTCATTGTTTTTTCTTTCCTCCGTGTCTCCGTGCCTCCGTGGTGACTTCCGTCGTGGATTCTGCTCGAGGAAGCCTTTCGACCGCCGGCTCGCTGGCGCTTGGTAGCTCCTCGTAGTCGTCGAAAAGCCATTCGGGTGCGGCTGGCTCGCTGCCGCCGCTGTGGTCGCCGAAATGATTGCCCGCCAGCACATCCGCCTTGAAGTCGATCGCGGCGCGGTTCAGCGGGTCGAACTGAATCGACTTGTTCGCCCAGTGGAGCGCCGCGCGCTGGTTATTGGCTTGCCAGGCCGACTGCGCCTTGTGGAGGTAATGCCGCGCCAAGTGCCGCTTACCGAGCGGGCTCATTTTGTCGGCATAGATCGCCTGGCGGCGATGGAACTCACGCGCGCCGTCGTCCCCTTCTTTGGCGGCCAGCTCGTCGCACACGATCGTGGGGGTGATCAGCACGAGGATCTCGCGCTTCTCAATCTCCTCGGTCTTCGTGCGAAACAACCAGCCCACGGCCGGCAGGTTCCCAAGGAACGGCAACTGCGAGGTCGTCGTCGTCAGGTCTTCTCGCATCAGCCCGCCGATGATGACCGTCGAGCCGTCCTTCACCATGACATTCGTGGTAACCTGGGCGACTTCCTTGTCGGGCAAGGTCAGGCCGCCCACGGTCCGCACGGCGCCGGTGGAAAGTTCCGGGTGGACCTCCATGCGAATCATGCCATCGCTGGAGACGAAGGGGCGTAATCGCAATTGCGCTCCGACTTCCAGAAACTCGACGCTCTGCGCGGTGCTGGTTTCGGTGACCGTCGTGCTGATGTAGCCCAGCTCGGCGCCGATCAGGATTTCGGCGCGCTGCTTGTTGAGCACCATCAGGCGTGGCGTGGCGATCACGTTCGTATCGCCGATCGTTTCCAGCGCATCGAGAAACACCCCCAGATTGCTGTCCAAAAACGCGAACGTCAGGCCGCCTTCGACGTCCACTGGGGCGGTTGAGCTCGGTGTGCTCCCCACCGGGGTGTTGAGGCTCGGCGGGTCGCCGATGCCGAAGCGGATGTTGGTTTGCTGGCGCAGCAGGTCCCAGTTCAGGCCGATCGACAACTCGTCATTCAGGCGCACGCTGAGGATCATCGCCTCGATTGCCACCTGTGCCGGCCGCTGGTCGATCTGGGCCACAATCTCGTCCACCTGCCGCAGAATCGTCTCGAAGTCCTGCACCAGGAGCGCCTCGCGGTCGGAGAACGAATCGCCGCCGACGGAGGTCGCATCGCTGCCGATGCCGCCTTCCGCGGGCGTGGTGACGCTGCTGATGCCGGTCTGGGTCGTCAACATGGGGGTGATCAGTTTCTGCAGCTCGGTGGCCGTGACGTAGTCGGGCCGGTAGACGCGCGTTCCAATCTTGTCCTGCGAGCGGTCGAGCTCCGCGAAGTCGGCGGTCGTTCCCACGTAGATGAAATTCCCCTCGCGCCGCGCGACGTGTCCGGTCGATTTGAGGATCGCATCGAGCGCCGTTTGCACGCTGACGTTATTGAGCGACGCCGAAACCTTCCCGCTTACGCTTTTGCTGGCCAGGATGTTGATCCCGCCCTGCTCGCTCAAGAGCTCCAGCACCTCGCGGATATCGTTGTCTTGAATCTGGATCGACAGCTCGTCGTCTCCCTCGCCGCTTACCGCGCCCGCGGAATCCGCGATGCGACGCATCCGGATCGTGGGGCCACTGCCGCCACCGGAAGGAGGCGTCGCCAATGAGTCCGAGGTCGTGCCTCGCGCACCCGACCCGGTGTCACTCGTTGGTGGGAGTGGCGGCTGGGACTGCGCGCCCCCCGCATTCTGGTTCATCAGCATCTGAATGGCGGAAAAGATGTCCGCGGGTCCAATCGCTGGCGGCGACGCTTGTGCCGTGGTTCCCGGAAGCTTGGCAACCGCGACTAGCGGCGACGCCGCCATCCGTTCGCCAGTGCCATCACTCGGAGCGCGCGTGGCGGATAACGCAAGCTGCAGTTCCGTCTCGCGCGTGCCCGGCTCATGGGACGCGGCATGCTCGGCGTCAGCGGCATCTTTTTTGTCCGCTCGCGAAGCGGACGGCTCCGCGGCGTGAACCTTTGCCGGTGCGTCGTGCGCATGCGAGACACGCAGTACAGGCGTACTCGGCCTCTGCGCGGGGTTGCTGCCCGGAGCGACTGGTTCGAGACAGATCGCCAGGCACACCGCCAGGCCAACGCCAGCCAGAGCGCTGATTCCGATCAAAAGCCGCCAGGAGAGACTTGTCATCGGTCGTCCATGACCATGTCGCGCCTAGTCCGTTTCGGCCGACTCATTGCTAGAGGCGCCTTCGTTACTCTCCGAGGAGTGGTCGGCGGTTGCGGCATTCTCGTCCGGTCCCGATTGGGCGGCATCGACAGGCGTTGGAGTCGAGGCCGGCGGAGACGATCGCTCCGCGCTCGCGATTACCAGATCGAACTGCCGACCTCCTCGCTCCAGCACCACGTGCCGCGAGTATACCCTGGCCAGCACAAACTCGAGGCCCTTGGCGATTTCGATTACGCTCCCTTCCGCGTAGGCTCGACCATTGACCAGTGCCACGCGCCGCGTCTCGCCGACGACGGTGCTTGACAGCATCAACCCAAGGCTCTCGGGCGTGACAGCGGCCATCGCGGCCTCGTCTTCGTCCGAACTGGTCTTGGTGCCATCCGGCTCTGACGAGGGGCCAAACGGACTGGGTCGGTCCGGTGCCAGCGCCGCTGGGCGCATTTTTGGATCGTCGTCGATGGCCTTGGCTATCTGGCGCCAATGCTCCTCGAATGGCTGCGAGTGCTTCTCGCGCGGTGACTCGGAGAGGATCGCGGTCGGAATGGCTGGTCCCGCCGTCGCCGTCGACGGTTTACGGCGCGCCGAGTCATCCTCCGGCGCCACCCATCCCCAAATCAGCGGCACCCAAAAATACGACCCGACGGCAAACAGCACCCCCAAGCCGGCGGACTTCCTCGGATTCGCCTTTATCTCGCTGCGCAGCCGCTTCTTGATCTTGTTGACGTTCACAATGCTTTGCTCTGAAAACCGCCCGTCGGATCGCGCCTTCTCCATCCAAACCGGCCGGCTTACGCCGGCCGCTCGCCGACGAACATGAGGTAGCGGCCCTCCTTGTATCGGACGCCAGTCAATCCAACCTAATCGGAAATCTCGTTTTGACTGCCGAAAATTGCCAGTTTCAACTCACATTTCAGATCCTTCCCATCCTCCTCAGTCGATTGCATCCGCAATTCATCAATCCAGATTAACGGTGCGGACGACTCCACCCTTCCCAGGAAGTCCACCAGCTTGTTGAATGGTCCTTCGAGGCTCAACAGGACCGGAGTTTTTCGAACCACCTTCCCAGCAACCACGCCTTCCGGCTTGAAACTGACGATGGTTACTCCCGCCTGATTGGCCGAATTCGTAATCTCTCCGAAGACTCTCGATGTTTCGGTCGACGCCGGCAGGTGCCTCTGCCAGGCAGCGTTGTAGGCGCGCGATTCGTCCAGTTCTCGTTGCGTATCGCGAATGGCCGCCGCGAGGCTTACCGACTGGCTCGATTCCGATTGGACCGCTTCGATTTCCGCGGCTCTCCGTGCAAAGGCGCGCTGTTGCGGAATGTACGACAATGTCACATAACCCACGAGCATGCCGGCGACGACGACGATCAGTGTCAGGCGCGTTTTGTTGGTCGAGCTGTGCATCGTCAGCGGCCCTCCCGGTCAGAGCGCAACGCGAGTCCGACTGTTGGACGGCGTGTCCCCATCGGCTGTTGGCCATGGCACGAGCTCATCAGAACTCGCGTTCGGAACCGGAACTGCCGGCCGTCCTTGGCGTCCTCGACGCTCATGTCCTCGATTTCCGCGCTGGCAACCAGGGGCGAGCCGGCCAGCGTGGCCAAATAGGCGTAGAGCGCGGAGGTCTCGCGCGTCGTGCCGTGGATCATGACGACCACCTGGTTCGAGCCCGATTCTTCGACGAGCCGCCGGAGATCCTCGGTGGCTGGCAGGAGGTCAGTCTTCGTCGGCTCGTCGCCCGTGTCCAACCGGCGAGGCGCACCGGCGCCGCGTTCCTCCGAACCTTGCTGAGTGGCATTGCGTTCCGACAAGATGTGCAGTTCATCCAGGCTGATCGACGGTGGCAGCGGCTCCAAGACCGCGGCAAGGATCTGCGAACGCGGCCAGGGGTGCCGCAAGAACGTCACCAGGCCGGCCAACGCCTTGGTCGGCGCGAGTTTTTCCCCCATGGCGCGGAGGTGTTCCGCTTGCTTCCGGACGACGGCGCGGCGTACCTCGGCTTCGGTCAAATCCGCGTCTAGCCGGCGCCAGGCGACACGCTGCGTGTACAGGCCCGAGCCCACGAGCGCCACCACGCCGGCCAAGACGAGCAGCCGCCAGACGCGCGCCTGGCGCCGTGCGCGCTCCTGGAGGTATCGTGTCGGCAGAAAGTCGATGTCTTTCACGGGCGCCCCGCGTGGTTCATTTGGTCGGCCGCAGCGCCAACCCGGTGACCAGGTCCCATTGGCCAATCCGACCCGGTTTGCCCAATGGCTCGAACGATCGCAACGGATCGCCCAATTCGCAGCGCAAATCCAACCGGCTCGAGAGGACATCCACCAGCGACTGCGAGGCCTCTCCACCCCCCAGCACGACGCGCGCCAGCGGCCCGCCGCGAAATGTCACACTGTGATAACGGATGCACAACGACAGTTCGCTGGCCAATTGCTCGACGGCCGGTCGCGTCGCCTCGGCCACGGTCCGCGCCACCTCGGGATCGCGCTCGTCGGCGCGCCGATCCCCATTGTGGCGGCGTAACGCGGCTGCGTCGGTCAGGTCGATCTCCAGATGCCGTGCTACCGACTCGTCAAGCTGCCGCCCGCTCGTGTCGACATACTTGACGAACAAGATGTCCGCGCCCCGCGCAATCAGCACCACCGTGTTCGAGGCCCCCACGTGGACGAACATGATCCGCTGTTGCTTGTCTTCATCGCGACGGAACTGTCGCGCATAGCAGCGCAACAGCGCGCACGGCTCGATGTCGACCGCCACGGGACGAAAACCCGCCCCCTCGATCGTCGTCAAAAGATCGGTGAGCACGGGCCGATGACATGCCAGCAGGATTACCTCTCGCTTCGTCACGTCGCCCTGCTGCACGTCCCCCACTTCGAGATGGCGAATCTCCGCTTCGCCGGCCGGAAATGGCGCGCGGACTTCGGCCTCAGCGCGAACCGCTTGTTCCAATTCCTCGCCCGAAAGCTTCGGCACGCGGATGTTTTGCACGAACAGGTGCTGCCGGCCGAGACACAGCACCGCCTCTCGGCCCCGAAATCCACGGCCCGAGCGAAGCTGCTCCAGCGCTTCGGTCACCTGCGCCCGTCGCTCGTTGGGTTGGGCGTCGTGCGCGGCCGGCAGGTCCCAGCGCGCCATCTCCAGAATTCGTGATCGGTCCGCCGACAATTGCAATAGCTTGATCGAGCGACTCCCCAGGTCCAGCCCGATCGGACCGCGTCGTTGTGTTGAAACGAAGCTCACCATCGAAACGTCATCCTCGCCGCGGTTGCGGCGTCTCATGGCTTACGGCCCGGGGGGTAGTGGAGGTGGCGCCGGCGGCGAGGTGACGACGATCGCATCCGGCGGACCACTCGACTGAAACGAACCCACCCACGTCAAGCCCGTGATCGGATCGACGCGGATTTTCAGAAATCGTTGCGCGTCGCCCGCGCCCGCGGTAAGCCAAATGACCGTCGCGTCGGCCTCGATGGTCGCGCCCAGCGGCCCGAATTCCAGCTCGGTCGCCGGCTGTGGCAATGTACCCATCGTCCCCACCGCCGCCAGCCGCACCCCGCTCCGCGACAATTGGGGCAGCTCGCTCAACTCCACGATCTGCTGTGTCGCCGGGTCGTCCGCCGCGCGAAACGGCGTGCTCGGCAAGACGTCGAGCGTCGCGTCCGTGCCGCTGTGCTCCAGAACGTAGCGACTCTGCGAGCAATCAAACGCGAGGCGATACGAGCTGCCGTTGGTGACCGCCAGCGTGCGCGCGTAGGCCACATCGCCCGCAAGCACCTCCGCCGCGGCGTAGAGCTGCTCGCGCACCGCCGGCGCCGCCGAGGGCAGCAAGAGCGCCGACAGAATGGCCATCACGCTCAATACCAACAACAGCTCAATCAGCGAAAAGCCGGCGCGGACACGACGCATCGCTGGCCCCTAGCGTGTCTTGTCGCTCGTCACCACGACCTGCAGGCGGCCCGAGCGCAACAGCGCGTTCTGTTCCTTCAACAGCGCCGAGATCTCGCGCAATTGCGTGATCATCTCGAACCGCTGCTCGACGGCGTTGGCAAACGGCTGGTTGCCTGGCTGAGGCGCCGCCGTTCCCGTCTGATAAAAGCTTAGCACGCACAGAGATACGACATTGACGACCAACAGCGTCGAAAATCGAATAAAGTTGCCACGGTTCATAGCATCGTTCCTCCCAACGGGTTAAATCTCCCTCCACACGCCGAGGCGTGAGCTTAAGCCCACGGACTGACCGCCGGACCGTGGTAGCTAAGACTCAGCGAAGCCTGCCCCCCGTCGGTCGCGTATCCATAGCGCGAACCTCCGGCCCTTGACCCACGCTCGTTGCAAGCGTACATTCAACCACACTCCCGAGGCGGCATAAACGCCAATATGCGATGCGTTTGGCCCACCGGGAGCCGACGAGGTTGACGATGATCGCGAAAACCCTGCTAGCGCTTACACTGCTAGAGCTAGCCGGCCACCGGCCGTAGGGTTCGTTCGCGCATTCAATGCAAGCAATCGAGCGACCCCGAGGCCGAAACGCCTCGGGGTTTTTTTGTTTATGGTTGGAGCATTCCTTCAGAATTGAGGACTCCCATGAGCCCCCCACGACGCATCACGATCTTCGACACCACGCTCCGCGATGGCGAGCAATCCCCCGGCGCCAGCATGAACATCAGCGAGAAGCTCGAGATCGCGCAGGCACTCGTGGATCTGGGTGTCGACGTCATCGAAGCCGGTTTCCCGATCGCCTCGCCTGGCGACTTCGAAGCGGTCCGCGAGATCGCGCGCAGCCTGCGCGGCAGCGTGATCTGCGGTCTGGCGCGATGCAACGACGCCGATATCGATCGCGCCTGGGAAGCGCTTCGCGAGGCCGAGCGGCCGCGCATCCACGTCTTTCTGGCCACCAGCGCCATCCACCGCGAGTTCAAGCTCAAGATGGATCGGCCGCAAATTATCGAGCGCACGGTCTCGAGCGTGCGGCGCGCCGCGAGCTACTGCGCCGACATCGAGTTCTCGCCCGAAGATGCCTCACGAACCGAGCTTGATTTTCTTTGCCAGGTGGTCGAGGCCGCGATCGACGCCGGCGCAACGACCGTCAACATTCCGGACACCGTGGGCTACGCCACGCCCTCGCACATGGCGCATGTGATTCGCACGCTGCGCGAGCGCGTCGCCAACATCGACCGCGCGGTCATCAGCATCCACTGCCACGACGACCTGGGGCTGGCCGTCGCCAACAGCCTGGCCGCGATCGAAGCCGGCGCCGGCCAGGTCGAATGCACCATCAACGGCATCGGCGAGCGAGCCGGCAATTGTTCGCTCGAGGAAGTCGTGATGGCTCTACGGACACGCGGCGATTTTTATGGGGCCGATACCGGCATCGTCAGTCGCCGCCTGGTGCCCACCAGCCGCCTGGTGGCCAACATCACCGGCATCCAGGTGCAGCGGAACAAGGCGATCGTCGGCCGCAACGCCTTCGCCCACGAAGCCGGCATTCACCAGGACGGCATGCTCAAGGAACGCACCACCTACGAGATCATGCGCCCCGAGGACGTCGGCTTCACCAAGACCGACCTCGTGCTGGGCAAGCACAGCGGTCGCGCGGCGCTGGCCGATCGCGCCAAGGCGCTCGGATATCACCTCACGGACGAGCAGCTCCGCGTCGTCTTCGAGCAGTTCAAGGTGCTCGCCGACAAGAAGAAGGAGATCTACGACAGCGACGTGGCGGCGCTGGTCGAAGCACAGATTCGCGAGGTCCCCGAGCACTGGAAGCTGGTCCGTTACCGCGTGATTGCCGAAACCGGACAAACGCCCACCGTCAGCCTCACGATCCGCGCCGGAGACCAGGAGGTGACCGGCGAAGTCGCCAAGGGAGACGGACCGATCGACGCTATCTTTCTGGCCATCGAGCAGCTCACCGGTGTGACGGTCGTCTGCAAGGACTTCCAGGTACACAGCGTCTCGGTGGGCAAGGACGCCCAGGCCGAGGTGAACGTCGAGGTGGAACACCAGGGTCGCGTCTACCGCGGGCGAGGCGTCTCGACCGACAGTGTCGAGGCCAGCGCCCTGGCGTTCCTCGATGCGATCAATCGACTCGTGGCCGCCGCGGCGACGCCCGCGCTGGCGCATGCTGCAACGGGGTGACGCTCCAAGACTATCTCACTGCCATGGTGCCACCTCCGCCGAGCCGGCGGCGTTAGCCGCCGGAGCTTCGCGCTACGGCTGCGGCGAATAGCGGATCAGCGGTTCGCTCCTGGGGTCATCGCCGCTGCAGTCGCTCGCTATGTTCGTCCGCGAGCGCTATATTCGTCGGCGAGCGTTAATTTTTTGGCCAGCGCTATTTTTTTCGGCGAGCGGCCGGCGTGAGCCGGCCGGTAGCGCGTCCATCGCTCGTCACCAATCGAATTGGCTCGTCCCTTTGCATGATCTATGGCCTCACACCTCTGGACGCCGCCGTTGTCGTGGCGTACTTCGCGGCCGTGATTGGCGTGGGCTTCTGGGCCGCTCGACGTGTGCGCGGCGAGTCGGACTTCTTTCTCGGCGGACGCAAGTTCGGCAAGGGACTGCTCGTCGCCCACTGGCTCTGCACGGGCACACACAGCGACATGGCCGTGCAGGTCGCCGGCGCGACCGCGCGCGTGGGACTGGGCGGCATCTGGTACCAGTGGATGTGGCTCTTCTCCACGCCCTTCTACTGGCTGATCGCGCCGGTCAACCGCCGCCTGCGAGTCGTGACGACCGGCGATTTCTTCCGTATCCGCTACGGGCCAAGCGTCGAGCTGTTGTACGCGTGCGTGGCGCTCGTGTACGTCGTGCAGTCGATCGCGCTCTTGTTGCGCGGGGCGGGGGCGGCGATTTCTGGCGCCACGGGCGGAGCAATCGCCACCGAGCACTCGGTGATCGTGCTGGCGATTCTCTTCTCGAGCTATGTAATGGCGGGCGGACTCGTGGCGGCGGCCTACACCGATTTCCTGCAAGGCGTGATGATTGTCGTGCTCTCGGTCCTGTTGGTGCCGGCCGGGCTGAGCTACGTCGGCGGCATGTCGCAGGTCCGCGAGCGGCTCGACCCGGCCATGTTCTCCATCACGGCGCCCCCGGGTGCCGATGAAGGCAATCCCTGGTTCGTCATTGCCTGGTCCGTGCTGGGACTGGTGGGCGTCGTGGTGCAGCCGCACGTAATGAGCGCCACCGGCTCCGGCCGCACCGAGCTCGAAGCGCGCGTCGGCATGTGTTACGGCAACTTCATCAAGCGGCTGCTGACCGTCGCCTGGGCCTTCACCGGTCTGATCGCGGTGGTCGCGTTCCCCTCGGTTCTGCAGCAGATCGACACGGCGAGCGATGCCGGACTGCGCGCCAGCGAAACGCTCTTCGGCCGCTCGATCCAACATTTCCTAGGCGACGGTTGGCGCGGGCTGATGATCGCCTGCCTGATTGCCGGCGTCACCAGTGCCGAAACGATCATGGTCGTGGGCGCCGCGGTGGTCACGCGCAACGTCTATGGCTGCCTGGTTCCCGCACGCCGCGAGCATCGTTCGCTCGTCGTCGCGCGGACAGCGTCGGCGACAATCCTGGGCGTCAGCGTCTGGCTGGCATACCATGCCGAGAGCGTCACGCAGCTCCTGAAGAGCTCGGTGCAAGTCATCGGGCTTTTGGGCGCGTCGTATTGGCTCGGCGTCGTCTGGCGGCGCGCGAACACCAAGGGAGTGTGGGCCAGCTTCGTCGCGGGTGTGCTCGTTTGGATGGTCACCAGCGGCCGCGCCGATGCTCTGCGAAACTTGCCGGGGGTCGCGCAAGCGCTCCACAAGCTGCTTGCCACGATCGGCGTCGACCGCCTGAGCGACCTGGGCACGCCAGCCCAAATCGCCATGATGCTCGCGGCGCAGTTCGGCTCTCTGGTCGCCGTCAGCCTGTGTACGCGCCCGCAGAACCGCGAGCAGTTGGATTATTTCTTCGCGCGGCTGCTCACGCCCGTCGGCATGGAGCCTCAGGACACACCAACGATTGCTGCGAGTGTAATGCACGAGGCGGCAACGCTCGGCATCGACGGCATGACGCTCGATTATGCACGCGCGTCGGCCGCCGCGTATCAGCGGCTCCAGCGCCTGGGCCTCGAGATTCCACGGCTGAACCCCATCGACTGGGGCGGTTTTCTCGCCGCCTGGGTCATCGTGGGCGCGCTCGTCGCACTCTTACTCTGCCTCGCACGGCTGGCGGCCGGTTGATTCTCCACCCACCACGACTGCCTTGGTCGATTTACAAGGCTTGGCCCGGATCGAGCAAATTCGCCACAATTTGCACCACCCCAGCCGTCAGCGGACGCGGCACCACCTCCTCGCATTGCCGATAGCGGTCGCAACGCGCTCGTTGCCAAGTTTTTTTGATTGAAAAATCGAACGAACCACCGGCCACGTTCGTACATCTATTCTAGTGGCACTGGATTTGCGGGCTTTGGACAAAGGGATTTGAGGCTGCGCTCGACCGTCGAGCTGCGAAGTCCTCAAATGCCAGCCGCAGAATCGTTCGCAACGTCAGACTCGGTGTAGTTGCAAATCTTTACTGGCTAGGAATTTGGCCTTGACTACTCTTGGCTAAATCGGATAGGAATAGAGATGATGGCCAATGGATAGAACCAAGCGGCCGCACGGCGGGGCCGCGGGTTCGAACCCCCAGGGATTGGGGGGGATTTCGAGCGAGCACTGTAGACAAACGCTGCAGCACCGCTCGATCGTGAAGGGACTCGCATCCACTCCATTGGTGCAGCAGGGTACCGCCAAAGAGGGGCATTGTATGGCAGCAAGTATAGCGCCTTTGCGTGGGCATCGCCGGCCGAGAGTCGCGATCCACACATTAGCACCTCCCGTACTACCTCGTCGGGTCGCAGCAGCAAGAAGCTGGACGTTGGTTGAAGCGCGTCGTGGGGTAACGACGCGGAGTTCATCGGGTCACTTTTTCAGAGCGGCGACGGCTCGCCCTGCGCGGGTCGCGCACCGTGATCCAGGGAGGCGATCATGAAATTAGACAGAACCTCAGCGGTTGTCGATTTCCGGCTACAATCTCGCTTCGAAAGTTTGCGTCAGAAGATGCTCGCTGAGACGAGTCCCGATCGGCTGGCAAAACCCCTGGCCTATTGGGCACTGCCCACCGATCGCAGGCTGCCGCTGGCTTTTTTGGACCGTCCGGTCAAGGACCTGCTGTCAACTCCCTTCGAGGATCTTCACGCCACGCCCGGCGTCGGACAGAAAAAGATTCATTCGCTGATGAAGCTGTTGGCGCGCGCCGCGAAGGTGCAGCCGCAGGACGATCTTCCGGCGCTCGACGAAAGCGAAACGCTCGCGGAGGAGTCAGCTCAGACTGACGCGGCGCTGGCTAGCAACGGTTTCAATCCGCAAGCCGTTTCCGAAGCGACGTGGGTCATCTGGCGCGCCACCGTCACGCGACATGCGCTCGGGCGCGAGCCCATGGGGCGCTATGCCCCATCACTGGAGCACTTACCGCGCGTGCTGTGGCAGACGCCATTGGATACGTACACCGATCTGACTCTCGCCGAAATCCGGTTGCTCAAGACACATGGCGAAAAACGAGTGGCGGCCGTGCTCGAAGTATTCGACGCGATTCATAAATCGCTGGGTAAGCTCAGCGCGCGCGAATCGCTTGCGGTTCGCGTCGTCCCGCGGTTCGTCAGCGAGCTGGAGGCCTGGATGGTGGACGTGCTGGATCGAGATGGTTTGAACCACGACCGATTGGACAACGGCATTCCCTCGCTCAAGGAGCTGCGCCACCTACTCGTCGAGCCGCTCTTGAACCAGGTGCGCATCGACGCCGGAGAGCAGATCGCCGAGCTGGCCGAAGGGCGCCTTGGGCTTTCCGGATCCGATGCGAGCGTGCGACAGGCGGCGCGTCGGCTGGGCCTGACGCGAGCGCGAGTCTACCAGTTGCTCAGCGACGTGGGAGTGATGATGCACCTGCGATGGCCGGTGGGCCGCTACCTTGTGCGCCAACTCCGCGAACGGTTCCCCGCGGATTCCACCGAACTGCAACTGCTCGACGCCGCGGCGGACCTGTTCTTCCCGGCACGCGGTCGCCCTGAGCCGGCGCATGCCAACGGGCACCACCACACGCACGACCACGACGACATGCCGCTCTCGCGGCGAGCCGGATGAACGGCGCGACGTAACCGGCACGCCGCGCGCCAAGTAGCAGGCACGCTCCGCGTGCCGTGGCGCCACGCCGGACGGCTCACCTCCGCCCCTCTGCGGCATTCACCTTTTAGACGGCTCGCGCAACGGCATGCGGAGCATGCCTGCTACGGCAAGCGCTTCGCCAGCACCGCGCTCTTCATGGGCCTGACAAGGTGGCGCGTATATTTCGCACCGTCGCCGCGACGCGCTTGCATTGACTTGTGCGGCGCCTAAGATGCTCGGCATGGGACACCACCAGACCAAAGACGATCGCCACGGAAAACATTCCTACCACCAGATCGGCCTGGTCCGCGGGCAGTTTGGCAATGTGCCGGAAAACACCTGGCTGGATTGGATCGCAAAGACCGGATTCGACGGCTGGGAGGAGGCGAGCTGGGAATTGGACCTGGCTCGCTGCCGCGATGACGCGGGGGCCGAGGCATATGCGCGCGAGCGTGTCGCCAAGGCGCGAGACCGCGCGTTGGAGATCTTTTCGGTCTCGGCACACTTGCAAGGTCAGGCGCTGGGCGACGAACCGAGCGCCAAGACGTTGCAGTTCCTGGGCGGTGAGTGCGTTGCCGCTTATGCCGCCTGGCGCGCGGCGGGGAACAACGCGCCGCGGACCGATCCCTTTTTTGTTCCGCACGAGGTGGGCGCCGTGGCACATCGACAAGCGACCGATGCGCTCGTGTCGGTCGTGCGTCTGGCGCACTGGCTGGGCAAGTTGCAGGATCGCGTAGTGCCGGTCTCCGGATTCGTCGGCTCTCCGGCGCACTGCTGGAGCCACTGGTTCTTGTTCCCGCCGGTTCCATCATCACTGGGCGGACACCCCATCGCCAATGTGTTTCAGTTGAGCCTGGATCTCTTGGTGGAGCGCTTCGCGCCGGTGTTCCAGGCATGTCTGCATTACGGAACGACGTTTGATCTGGAATGTCACCCCAGCGAGCGCGCCATGGGCGATCTAACCAGCGCCGCCGAATACCTGGCCGCCATGGACCGCGCCGGCTTCGAGCGCGCCGCCGGGTTCAACTTCGATTGCTCGCACTTGGAGTGGCAAGGCGTCTCGGGCGTCGAGTTCATTCGCCAGTTTGGAGAGCGAATCCACTGCGCCCACATCAAGGGCGTGCAAGTCGTGGGCGGCTACACGCGCAACGGCCGCCTCGGCGGGCACCGTCCGATGGGCGACCGGCACAACGGTTGGAACTTCGTCACGGCCGGCACGGCGCGTGACGCCACCAACACCGAGGAGCTGCTGGTCGAGTTGAATCGCGCCGGCTACCGCGGCGCGGTGTCGATCGAGTGGGAGGACAACGACGTCGAGCAGCACGCCGGCGCCAAAACGGCACTGGCCAACGTGCACCGCGCCGATCAGCCCCCCAGCGGAATGCGCCACGACGAACAGCTTCGTGCGTGAGCAGAGCAGGTGAACTGTAGAGCAGGTGAGCAGTGGAGCGGCCCTGTTCTCCTGCTCACCGGTTCTCCTGCTCACCGGTTCTCCTGCTCTTCCTTTCAGGCGGCGCCGGTCGCGAATGCGCCACGTGATGCGACGTGTCGATCCGCCGCATCCCCGGCAACGTCGATGGCGAAACAGTCTTCGTCGGCGTGCCCGCGCGCACGACTTGGGTCCCTGCCGCGCGCGAGGCCCTTCGCCGCCGAGTAGGAATCAGGCCAACGAGTCGCCCCGCCAACTCCAAGGGCGCCGCCGCACGCGGACGACAGGCGAGGCAGGACTCCGCGATGACCAGCGGGTGACGCAGCAGCGCACGCGGCCATCCGACTCGCTTGGCAATTCGCCAGAAAAGCCGTTCGGCCTCAATTCCGCGACGCATCGCGCTGGTCCACCTGTTTGCCGCCGGCGCAGCAAAAACGCGCGAGCGCGGTTCTAGCACCGCGCGCATCCCCCGATCGCGGATCGCCCAAGCGAGGTCCACGTCGGCCATCTCGCCGCCCAGCCGGCTGTCGAGGATTTCGGCGCACGCTAGCAGCATTTCTCGCCGATAAAACGCCGCCGACAAGCTCGGTCCCAGGACGGAAGCAGCCTCCGTGGGAATGTCGACCGCAAGCGATCCGCTCATGCGCAGCCGCCTCGCGCCCCCGTGGTCGTAGGCGATGCCCGCCGAAATCACGCGCCGTTCATCGAATGCATCGAGAACCAAAGGCGCCACGGCGGCCACCTGCGAGTCGGAGAAATGCCGCTCGACTTGCGCGAACCAGTTCTCGGCCACGCGAAAGCCGCAGCCCAGCACGTGCACCAACGGTGCCCCGCTGGCCAATGCACCTTGATAGATGATGGCCGCCAGCTCGGCGTCTCGCGCGGCGTGGACGAAGCACACTTCGCCTTCCAGCCCATACGGGTCCGTATACGGGCGATCCAGCACGACAATCACTTCGGTTTCGGCCGGGCGGTTTTCCAGCACCGAAACCAGCCCATCTTCCAGCCGCTGGATGTCGCCACGAGCGGGAATGACGATCGAAAGCCTCAACATGCCGCATCATTCCTCCTATTCGGTTTCTGTCGACCAGAACGATTGGCGAGTTTAGCGCAGAGGGGAAAGGAATTGCTCAACTCGGCGACTGCCAACCAAGTGCCGTAAGAGTCGCCGCAGTTTGCCTCACCGGGGGGCCTACGCCACCCCGCTCGGCAATTCGCTCGCCGACCGGCCGGCGTAAGCCGGCCGTTGGCGCACCACCGGCCTCTTCAACCCTTCTCGGCCCACACTCGAACCAGCTCCACCAGCATCTCGACCGCCTCCAGCATTTCTTCCAGGCAGGTCCACTCCAAAGGTGAATGCAGATTGTGCTCTCCAGTGGAGAGATTGGGCGAAGGGAGCCCCTTGGCCGTAAACTGCGCCCCGTCGGTGCCGCCGCGGACGATGGTCAGCTTCGGCTCGCGGCCGAGGCGCTGCAGTGCCTCCTCGGCATAAGCGACCGCGCGCGGCTCGCGCGCCAGTCCTTCCGCCATGTTGCGGTATTGCGGCGAAACGTCGATTTCGATCGACGAGCCCGGAAACGCGGCCATCGACTCCGCGGCGGCCGTACGCAATAGCGCAGCTTGCTGTGCGAGTGCCGCGGTCTCGAAATCGCGCAGCAAGATGCGCAATGTCATTTCGCCCACACCCCCTTCAGCACGATACGGATGCAGAAAGCCTTCACGCTGGTCGGTCGTCTCAGGCGAAAGACGATCGCGCGGCAGTCGCGCGACAAAGTCGGCCGCCACGCGCACCGCGTTCACCATCCGACCCTTGCCGATCGCCGGGTGAATGTTCACACCGGTGACCTTCACCACCGCCAGGTCCGCGGAGAACGTCTCGACGTCGATCTCGTCCGTGCCGTGGCCATCGAGTGTATAGCAAACGGTCGCCGGAATCGCCGCGAGATCGACGTGCCGCGTGCCGCGTCCGATCTCTTCGTCGCACGTAAAACACGCCCACACTGCTCCGTGTTCGATCCGCGGATGCTCGGCCAGATAGCAAATCGTCTCCATGATCACGGCCACGCCCGCCTTGTCGTCGGCGCCCAGGAGTGTGGTCCCGTCGCTGGTGATGATCGTCGCACCGGTGAGTCGCGCGAGCTCGTGGTCCTCCGCCACGCGGATCACGCGGCTCGGATCACCCGGCAGTACCAAATCGCGGCCGTCATAGTTCTCCCACACCTGCGGACGCACGCCGGCGCCGGTCGTCTCGGGCGACGTATCGAGGTGCGCGTTGAACAGGATAGTGGGCGTCGTCCGTCCCACCGTCGCCGCAAGATGTACGGTGACGACCCCATGTTCATCTTGCGCGGCGTTTTCGATCCCTGCCGATCGCAGCTCAGCGACAAGCTGCCTCCCCAAATCGAGCTGGCCGAGCGAGCTGGGGTATGTCTCGGCGCCTTCCCGCGCGGTCGTATCAACCTGCACGTAGCGGAGGAAACGCGCCAGCAAACGCTGGCGGTTTATGGCCGATCCTTCGCTCTTTGTGGCCAATTTTGTATCTTGCATTGTGCCAGGACCGGTGGGATAAACCCACCGGCTCTTGGGATTGGATGACTAACCACCGGCTCGAAGAGCAATACGAGAGCCGGTGGGTCGGGCACCAGCCTTTGCTGGTCGCCACCGGTCCGTGCCGGTTCGTGGTTTCCTTTACTCAATCCGCGAGGCTTTCGTGGTCCAGCGTCCCGCCGGCGTCCGCTATCTGGTGTTCGATACCGAAACCGTCTCCGACGGCGAGTTGATCTCGAAGCTACGTTATCCCGCGAGCGGTCTGGCGCCGCAAGAGGCCACGGCGCGCTACCGAACCGAGCTCTTGGAAAAATACGAGAGCGACTTCGTCCCCTACACGTATCAGATTCCGGTGGCGGTGGCGATCGTCAAGGTCGGCGCCGATTTTCGCCTCTTGGACCTGGTCGTGCTCGATGAGCCGCAGTTCCGCCCGCACGTCATCTGCGAGCACTTTTGGCGCGGCTGGGAAAAGTATCAAAGGCCCACGCTCGTCAGCTTCAACGGCCGCACGTTCGACATCCCGGTGCTGGAGCTGGCGGCGTTCCGCTATGGCCTGTCGATCGGGACGTGGTTCGCGCTCTCGGCCAAAAGTTTCGAACAGCCGCGGAACCGCTTCAACCTCGACGCGCACCTGGACCTGCAGGAGCTGCTCACCAATTTCGGCTCGACGCGCTTCACCGGTGGATTGAACCTGGCGGCCAATCTCTTGGGCAAGCCCGGCAAAATGGACGTGCACGGCCACATGGTCCAGGACCTGTACGAAGCCGGTCGCGTGGCCGAGATCAACGATTACTGCCGCTGCGACGTGCTGGACACGTACTTCGTGTTCCTGCGAACGCGCGTCCTCTTGGGCCAACTGTCGCTCGATGAAGAACAGGGGATCGTCGGCGAAACCAAAGAGTGGCTCGCGCGCCGCGCGTCGGAAGTAGCGGGGCTGCGAACCTACCTCGCCGCCTGGGGCGATTGGGCCGATCCACGCAAGTCAACCGCCCCACACTAACGCAACGGTGCCCAATGCCGAGCCGGCGGCTAACGCCGCCGGCTGGGCATCGTGGACTCAAAACCGCACCCACGACGCTTCGCCTTGGATTGCCGTCCGCCGGGGCGTTGACCGCATCACATGTACTATTGTATACTACCAACCTTGACCGTCCATTCGCGGCCTTTTCAGCCACTGACTACTGATAACTGACAACTGATAACTGTCCACTCCCCCATGTACGACTACGCCACCAACCTTCGGCGGATCATGGTCCGCGAGAACCTGACCGTGGGCGATGTCGCCGACCGCACCGGCCTCGATCAGCGGACGGTGCTTTCCATCCTTCACGCCACGCGACCCAAGCCGCACACGCGCACGCTGCATCGTTTGGCCACGGGGTTGGATGTCCCGGCCGACGAATTGTTTCAAAACCCTTCGCTGTGGAATTACCGGCAGTTCGATCGGCAAACGAATCCACTGGTCGACGAGCTGGTGTCCGAGCGTCCGGATCTGTTCGACGGCTGGACCGAGTGCGAGTTCGAGGAGCTATTCAGCCGCTTCGGCACGGGCGGCGGCCTGACGAGCGACGGTGCGCTGGAGGTCGCATCGGCCATGAACCGCAAGCGAGAAGTTATGGCCAAAGTCGCCACGCTCCTCGAAAGCGCCGAAGCCGAGCTGCTCGTCGGCCTCGTCGCGCTGCTCTACGAGCGCGTACGCATCACCAAGCCGTGAGGCGCGCGATCGCCATTGCGCTGGCGAGCCGCCGCGTTTATCCCGGCGGTCCGAACGCGCAACGTCGGACCCATCAACCAAAATACGCCATCCTCCGCCTCCGAAAACATCCGCAACTCCCAGTCGGCGAATCGTCGACGGACGACGTCGAGGAACTCAGCGCGGCCATGATACTCGCCCACGATCATCGCCACATCCTGAGCAAGCGCCGAGTGCGCGAGAACCGATTGCTCGCACCCTTCGCAATCGAGCTTCATGAGGTCCACGCGCGGCCATCCAAGTCGGCCGACGATCTCCTCGAGCGTCTCGCACCGCACGGCAGTGTCCATCGCTTCATATTCGATCCCGTCCGGCCGCTTCGCGCGGACCAGTCGGCCGTTGTGCTCGATGTCGGCCAGCATAGTGCACTCGGTGCCGTGCTTCGGCGAGACGGCCGCCAGTAATCGCTTTTCTCCGCCGCGGTAATCGACCGCCGACGCCACGACATGCGCGAACGAACCAACGTTCCGCGCAAGCGCCGCCCGGCTGCGCGGGTCGGGCTCCACGCACGCGATCCGCGCCTGTGGGTATCGGTGGTGAACCGCCGCGCCATAGGCCCCGATCTGAGCCCCGATGTCCAGCACATAACGCGGCCGCCTCGGCAGCGTGGCCAGGTGATAGCAGTCTCGCTCGATCACGTCGCCGATCACCCCACAGTCAGAATGCCGATACTTGTCGCGCACCCACAGGTCGCGCTCCACGATCAATTCGGCGCGCCGGCCGCGCGCCGCCTCGCAGAATTCCGCCACCAGTCGCGGCAGCATCACGCGCAAGTCGTGATACACGCGGTGCTGGTAACGCCGGCGGAAGTAATCGGCGCCACGCCGCCGATCGCCCTTGATCCACCGCTCGTGATCGCGCGGCACGACGTGCGTCACATTTGACGCGAGACCAAAGTAATTAATCGGGTGCAGCTTCCGCCACACGATAATCGCCGGCGTCTCGGTCGCCGCGTAGATGTGACCCGGCCCGGAGTCGATGCCGATCGAAAGCATCGACAACCGAGCCAGCGTCGCCAGCGTCGCGCCGTCCCCTTGCGATTGGCCATTCCACAACCGATTACCCAAGCGCAGATGGCGAACGCAAGGCAGTTCGAGCAATCGGCTCCGCCCCTCCCAATCGAGGATCACGGGTGTGAGCCCGGCGCTGACAATGACGCCGATGCACTCGCGAATCACACGCTCGTCGATGTTCTTCCAAGGCGCAAAGGAATGACCCTGATAATGAACGAGCACCGCCGGAAAGCGCGCCGCCGTGGCATCCACTCCACAGATCTCGGCCAGGTAATCGCGCGCCGCCTCGAGCCGCGCGGCATCCACGCCGATTTCATAGCGGCACAATGCCTCGCGCGGCGCGATGCCGAACACGTCGCGCAGGCATTGCTCGGCCTTGGTGCTCGGCGAGTCGGCATACGATTCTCGCGGCTCGTGCCAGGCGAGCACGCGGTGTTCGTCGTAGTGAGTTTGATCGACTTGGTCGCGTCCCAATACGTAAGCGCGCCGAACGAGCAATCCAAATAGACTCTCCGCGCCCGGTCGAACGGCCACGTCAATCTCCCACTCGGGATGTCGATCGCGCAGGTGCAAGAGCACCGTCGTCAACTGAACCGCGTCGCCCAGCCCGTGCGGAAACACCAAGAGCAGGCGACGCCGTTGCGAATGGTCGATGCGCCAGCGCGCCGTGCCGTGCGGCATCCTTGACATGCCGGTGGAATAAGGGACGAGCCGATTTAACAATCGCCGCCGCCGAGCGCAGCCGCAGCCGTGCGACTTGGAGATGCCAATCGCCTTCAGCACGCGCGCAAACGTGTCGCCAAAGCCGCGTGAAACCGCGACGTGCGGCCCATCATCACCAGCGTCCAAATCCACGCAGTCGCATTGCCGGATGACCTGCTCGCGTGCATGCGGCGACGTTGCGGTAAAGCCGCAGCCGATTCGGCGGCAGCGGTATTCGCGCCATCCGCGCTCGTCGATCCGGCCGGTGGGCGCGAAGTCGCAGTTCACGTTCCCACGGCCTCGATCGTGACGCTCGCCACGTTCCCCTCGCAGCACCACTCCCCCTGACCGCCCAGGCACACGAAGGTCGTGGACATCGAGATCGGAGCGCGACAGTCCCAAACGCCCAACAGCGACGCCTTGGAACGGAAACATTTGTGGCGGATGATGTCTCCCTCGCTTACGAAAAAGACAAACCAGCCGATCTCCGACGCCAGCGTGCCCTGCGCCACGGCGATCGTGTGTGCAAAACACGGCTTGTCGATCACCAGCGCCCACGAACAGGCGCCGCCGCTCCACGCGCCAAGCCACGGGACGAAATACGTTCCGTCGAGGCTCGCACACTCGAGGCAATATCCCTCCTCCTCCGCGTCGGGACGGTTGGCGGCGCCCGTGACCACGACCTTCCAGGTGTACGGTGCCAGTGCATCCGCACGATAGTCACCGCAGCAGCCGCTCACGGTCGAAGGAGGCCCAGCGGATGAGCCGCCGCTCGGCAGAGGCCCCGCGCCGCTGCCGGCCATCGACTGCACGCAGCAAGGATATCCGCCGGCCAGTGACAGCGTGCCGCGCGGCAGCCAGAACAGCGGTGGGCGCCGAAACGCAGTGCCTAACATACCACCTGCACCACGACCCACAGTCCACTCTGCTGGTGGAAAAAGGCGATCGCGCGGTCGCTCGCGGCGCCCTCGAAGGTGCCCAGCGCGTCGACCACCGTAATCGGCTCCAGTCCGGCATCGACCCAGTCGTTGCCGTCGTACCACTTGATCTTTGCCGAGGCGGTTCCGCCGGTGGAGAGCGACTCGGTCAGCTCGACCACCTCCCAGCGAGGAACCCAGGCCAGCGCAATCCGCACGCCCGCCGCGTCGCGCGATACCGAGAGCGGCGGCGTCGCCGTCATCCGGCCCAGCGGCCGCACCGCATCCACGAGCGCGTTGAAGGCACGCGCCGTCACCGGGTCGCCAGGCCGGACGCGATGCAACTCAAAGGCAAACGACATACGGCCCACCTACGTACCAAACTCGAACAGCGCCGAAAAATCGCCCGCAGCGTACGGCGCGTCGCCCGTCGCATCGTCCTCGATGTCGATCCAGTGTTCGCCCGCCGCGTCTTCCTTGCGCCAGAAAAAATTCCAGCCCAGTTTCAGGTTCGCCGTCTTGGTCGATTCCTTGGCGTTCACCTTGAAGTGGTATTCCAGCCGCCACAGCCCTGTGTCTTCGATCTGAAAGTCGCGCGCCGTCCGCACACCCAGGAACATCACCGTGCCCACGGCGTGGCCCAGAAACGTCGCGCTATTGATCTTGCCGCGCAAATCGCGCATGGCCGTCCAAGGTGGCAAAGGCACGCGCGACCAGGTGAGCGTAAAATCCTCAGTCGGCACCAGAATTCCCGGGTTCACATCCTCCGGCACCGGCACGGGAAGTCCATCGCCCCAGGTCCAAAAGCGTCCCGGCACCACCACATACTCGGCGCCAATGTCGCTCGAGTAGTGCAAGTAAGTGCCCAGCGGCACGTTCGGCAGGTCGCTCCGCTGCTTGCGGCTGTCGTTGCCGTGCTCGGGTATCGCGTAGACGGCCGTGACCAGCGCGAACTCGAATGCGTTCGTGGCGCTCGATAGCGTGGTGACGCCGGCCCCATCCGGCCGATCGGGCGGAAAGGGCTGGATCTCGATCGAAAGCGCAATGAGCTGCGGCGCCCCCGGAAACGGCTGTGGCGGCGTATACGTGAACGTCGCGCCGACGACGCGGTAGCCCCCGTACAGCTCGCGCAGAAAGGCGAACCGCTCGCTCCAGGCAATCTTGAACCGCCGCGTCGCCGACAGTTTCCCATCGGCGAGCGCCACGGTCGGCGACCCCTCCAGCTCTTCAAACGGAACAGCCATGTCGTAGGTCAGGCACTCTGTGCCTGACCCAGCCTCTCCTTCTAGTCCACAATGTCTGAGTGAGTCATCGCGCTTGCAATGGCGACCTTGTTCGGCGGCGCTGTCAGGCACAGAGTGCGTGACCTACGCGTCCTACGTCCGCGTCAACGCCCCATTACCGCTGAACTCGCAGCGATAACCCACTACTTCGCCCTCGTCGATGTCCACTTCCAGCTCAATCGAGTCGATGATCGCGTTGCCCGATAGCTGCTCGGTCGCGTCGAGCTTCAGTACGAGCGCCGCCGCCTGCCCGACGGTGGGCGTGATCGTCCCGTCGTATTTCGCGGAGAAGGTGCCGCGCCAATCCTTCACGCCGGCCACGCGGTTCTTGTAGCCGGCCGTGGACGAGCTGGCCCAGGCCGAGTTGTTGGCTGTTTCGGTGCACGTCCAGTGCGTGATGTGCGAGACGTTGCCCGCGTTCCAAGTGACCGAGCCGTCTTTTCCGCTGATCGCTGCCATTGTGATGATCTCCCAGGAATAAGAACTCGACGATTGATTCGCTTCACGCCGACGTGCCCACGATCACGATCCGGTAGCTCACCGCCGCCGCGTTCGGGTTGCGGATCCGCAGCGTGTCGGAGCTACCATTGGTGACCGGCCAGCCGTCCTTCTTGTTGCACAGCAAAAGCGCGCTATCGGGCCCCACCTCGACCACGGCCGAAGCCACGCCGTTAAAGGGGCCGGTGAAGGGGTTCGTGGCCGCGCCGCCCACTTCCAGTTCGTCGCCGGCGTTGGTCGACAGGTTCACCACGAGTATCGCCTTCACCTTGGCGAGGTTGATCGTCACCGTGCTGCCGAAGATCGTGGTGGTGAGCATGTTCAGGTCCAGCTCGTCGTTGCTGGCGGCGGCGATTGTTCGCTCGTCGTGCCAGACCTTGTCAGCCTGGTCGGCGCCGGTACCGTCGGCCAGGCTGGCGGAAAATTCGAGCTTCGAGCTGTCGACGACGGTCGACAGATCAAGCCCCTCTTGAAACAGCCACTGGATCGACCCGCGGACGTCAACTGCCAGCGCATCGGCCATCGTCTAATCTCCCACTTGTTGTTCGATCGTGCAGCGATAATCGCTCATCACGTGCCACGTGCCGTCAGCCTCCGAGACCCACTGGTAGCCGACCTGCTGCATGCAGAGGCACGACCCGCGCACAAGCGGAAACGCGCTGCGGTTGAACCTCGCGCGCAGCGCCTCGCTAATTCGCCGCGCCAGCTCCAGCGACTCGGCCCACACGCCGAACCGCAGCGTGCGGTCCTCGAACTGGCTGCGGCTGCTCGTGCGTGCCAAGAGTTTCGTCTTGCGCGGCTCGAGCACCACGTACGGCAGCTCTGGCTCGCTCCGCGCGACGCCGACGAAGAACCGCTCGGCCGGCACCAGTGCCACGAGCGGCGCACACGTCCTCCAACGCTCGAAAATCGCTCGCTCGATGCTCATTCGTTTGGCCTCGGCGCGACGGTCTTGGTCGCCAGCGGCCACGGGCTCCGGCGCGCGTTGATGACGAATAGCTTGTCCACTCGCTCCGGCATCTCGTACCCGAGCACATGGTAAACAGCCCCCTGGTGCACGATGCGGTGGTTGTGGTCAACCGTAATCGCTCGCGACAGAAAAACCTGGTGCGTGTGTCGCATCATTCGGCGTCCGTGCTCGGCCGCGACGTCGCCCTCCACCGCTTGAACGCGCGCTCGCAAACCGGTTTGGCAATCCACCCACCTTGTCTCTTCGCTTCCCGTCGCACTCTTCGTGTGCACCGCTCGCTGGAGGGTGATGAACGAGTCCAAGCCGCCGGCAATGGCCAGGTCTCGAGCGACGCATCGAAAACGTGCCACGAGTGAGCTGTGCGACACGGCCAGGATCGTCCAGCGTTCGCCGGACGAGTCGACAATCACGTCGCCAATCTCCGGTGGCTGCGACAATTCACCCTCCGGCAAGTGCCAGACCGCATCCGCGGCCGTGTAGCGCCCCGAGGACGCGGCCGCTTCGCGCCTGCCAATCGCGCGCCGCAAAGCCTTCGCGACGTTCTGCGCGCTACGCCCGTCGCGGTCCTTGAGCGTGACCGCCTCCAGGCCATCGACCGCGCCCGGAAAATCGCTCGCCAGGTCGATTGCCATCACGTGCACCCTCGCGAACGGACCTCGAATGGCTCTTCCCCGGCGAGCTGCCGGTCGCACCAGTCGACCGTCGCTTGAAGCCGCGCCAGGTAGTCGTTCCACGAAAACGTCTGACCGTCGATCTCGTAGCTTGGCTTGGGATCGGCCGTGATCTCGGCCAGGATCGACAGCGTCTGGCTCTTGATCGTTCGGAGCTGCTCGGCATCGGTGGGCATGGGCTATACGGCTCGAATGTCAAAGGCCACGAGAATCGGCTGGCCGGTTACCGGGGCAATCGTCACCAGCACGCGATACAGCCTCCCTGCCACCGGCAGTGCGCTGTTGGTGCTGACATTCGGTTGAAAGCGGAAGTTGTAGCCTTCCGCGTCCGCCGTCCACCGTTCGTCCTGCGTCACAAGTGCATCGAACACCGTGTCGGCGATCACGAGCGAAACGTTCACATGGCCCGTGACGGTGGCCGTGTAATCTGCCTCATCCTCGTCGAGCTCGTAGATCGTGTAGCGGATGCTTGTCAGGTCGGCCTGCCGGATCGCGTCATGGTCCGCGTCCTTCACGCGAGCAAAGAAAATCGGCGCCGAGTTCTTCAAAGCCGACCACTGTTGTGCTGCACAATTCACAATTGGTCACCAGCGTTTGCGATCGAACGAACAACCATCGATCCGGCCTCAAACCTCACGCCTCAAACCTCAAACCTCAAGCCTCTACCTACCCCGTGTTCTTGATCACATACCGCGGATTGATCACGGCCGCCGCGCCGCGTTCGCTGGCCTTGAACCGCACCACGATGTCCTGCGCGAAGTCGGCCTCGCTGTTGGCCGGCGACTGCGTCACCGTGATCGGCCAATTCTCCATGTAGGCGAAGGCCTTCTTGAAATCGCCCAAGAACCACCACTTCTTTGCGTCGTCGGCCGTCTGACCCGACGCGATGATCCGCCGGTACGCCAGCCGACTGTCATGCACGCGGAAGTGCAAGAGCGGGTTGGCGGCGATCGTCTCGGTGGCCGCGCCCGTGGGCTGGTAGCGGATCTCCGTCGCATTGATGATCCGGTGCGCCGCATGCCGATAGGCCGGCATGACCAGGACCGCCGTGGCCGAAAGCAGGATCGGCTCGCCGGTGTTCGGGTCCAGAATGTCGGCCAGAAGCTGCTCCGCGGCGTCGACGTCGGTCCAGTCCACCAGCTCGTTGGCTGTCTTGACGTTGATCCACGGCGCCGACGCCTGGTACGTGTTGTACGACGTTCCCAGCCACTTGTAGTTGTTGGTCGCGCCGATCACCAGGTCGATCAGACGCTTTTCCTTGTTCAGGCCGAGAATCTCCCCCACTTCGGCCGCGCGGCTCAGGACGACGTGCGTGCGATCGAAAAAGATCGTCTCCTTGGTCACCGGCACGATGAACCCGTGCTTGGCGGTCGACGGCGTCTCGATGTAGTCCTCGCCAAAACCCAGGCTGGGGAACGGCATGCCCGGCCGCACCTCGTGAATCTCGTCCTTGACGCGCGATGCTCCAGGAATTTTTTCGCCGTCCAGCCGCGTGGGGATCGTGTCCACGAGCTTCGAGACGACAAACGCCTCTTGCGTGTACGCCTCCATGACCTTCGAGAAAATCACCTGCCCCGTCACGTTCAGAAAGGCGGTGGTGTCGACCGCTTCGCCGGCCTCGAGGATGTTCACGCCACTCGAGCGCCGCGTGTCCAACAGCTCGACCCACTCGCGCCCGTCGCGCACCAGCGCCTCGGCCAGGTCGCGAATGCTGAAATCCTCCGGCCGCACATGGCCCAGCCGCAGTGCCTCGCACAGGTGCGAAACGGTCCGTCGCGGCCCCTCTAACTCATAGCGTCGACGTATCTCTCGGCAGTTGATCGTCATCCGATTCGCTCCTTGGAGTTTGTGGTTCAGTGATTCGTAACCGAGCTCGTGAGAGTTCGGACTCGAGAATTGCGTGGCGGTCGGAGGTCTCACGACTTCCGCTACACCGCGTGCCACGGCTGGCTCGTCCAGCAGTGCCAGCGTCACGCCGGCACTTGCGGCCCGCCGTGCAGCACCGTGCCAACAACGTCAACCAGCACGCGCGTCGTGGCGGCCCCTTCGCGCTTCGCCACGCGACCCACGGCCAGGTTCGCTGTCGCCACGTCCTCGACGGTTTGATTCACCAGGTTGTTGCCGGTCGCCTTTTTCGGACCGACGAGCTGCCCGAGCTCATACGTGTCAGAGGTGGCCAGGAACTCGAACACGCCACTCGTGGCGACGCGGATCGGCGACGTATCGCCGGCGCGCGATCGCTGCATCGCCACGCCGGCAAACTTGTCATGAAACGCTTCCTGCGTCGTGGCCAGGTTCGTGTTCCACAGGTCGCCGGTGCCATCGCCGTTCGTGTCTTGGCCGGCCGGCCGCGCGTCGTCCGTCTCCAGAAAGACCAGGTCTCCGATTTCGATCACCGTGGCCGAGTCCACGGGAATCACGATCGGATTCGTTTCACCGTACCGCCAACGCATCGTATCGGCCATGTCACATGTCTCCTTGGATCATCCATTGGATGTATCAGTACTGTTCACCGCTGCCGCGTAGGCCTACCGCGCGACCCCTCTCCCCTCTGGAGCGAGGGCAGGGTGAGGGGTGTTTCGCTGCTCATTCAACGAATCGCGCGGACAAACTCCTCCAGGCTGCTGTCACTCCGTGCGTCCATCACGGCCAGCCCCTGCTCGCGCGATTGAGGGAGCGCGCGATAAGCCGCCGGTCGATAGTCGCGATCACGGACCGCGCCAATGAGCCTCGCGCGCTCTTCGATCAAGCGGCGGAGCGCGCGCTCGTCGCGCGCCGCCAGCAGCGTCTCGACAAAGACTTCACTGGTGACCGCGTTCGCAAACGAGTCGCCTGCGTTCGGCGCGGGCAGCCCGAATTCTTCCAGCAGCTTGCGGATCAGGCTCAATCGCTCCACGGCTGCCTGCTGGGCATGCAATCGGTCGACCTCCCATCGCAGCGCGGCCGCATCGTTGCCGCGCGTGTCAATGACCGCCCCAGACTCGGCCGCCTCGAACAGCCCATGCGTCGTGGCCGGATCGGCCACCAGGTCCACGCTGTGAACGCTCGTGATCGCCTCGATGATCGTCACCCCATCGCGCCGAGCGACGCGCGCCTCGATATTGTGCGAAAGCCCCACGCTCTCCGGCGCATGCTCCGCGTCCCACAGAAGCTGTTCGGCCAGCACGTGCTTGGGATTGAAATGCAGGTCACCAAACAGACCGCTGGTGGCCTGCACCCGTGCGTTGCGCAAGATGCCGATCCGGTCGCGGTAATCGCGCGCGGCAAGCGGATTGCCCGGCGGATGGTTGACGTTCACCTTCGCCCCCTCGTACAGCGCGACCGACTGCACCAGCGCGTCGCGCAGGTACGTGCGGCCGTTTCGCGATTCGAGCCCCAGCACCTTCACGCCCAATATGGCGCTCGCCTGCCGATCGACTCGCACCGGCACGCCGCGCGAGTCGCAATACTCTTGCAACCGCTCGTTCATCCGCGTTCCCTTCTTCGCTCGGACCACAAAAAAAGCCCGCCTGCAATGCCAACTGGCTTGCGGCGGGCCCTGGTAGATACCAGCCTTGAAAGGCTGGCTCTGGTGGATACCACGCTTTCGCTTAACGTTCGATTTGTTCGATGTGTCGTTCGAGGTGCTGGATGGTGCCGTCTTGCACGCTCAACACGATTCCCACGCTGCCGTAGAATCCTCGGCGGAGCGTCTGGGCGAGCATCTCATTCCAGGCGTCTCGCAATTGCGTGATCTTCTCCTCGTTCGTTGTCTTGCTTGTCGCAACCACAGGCCGAGCATACGAGCGCGGCGCGTTTTTCTCAAGCCGTCTTTTCGGCCACCCTGCGCTGGTGTAAGGCGATGTTCTGCTGCTCCTGATCGTAGTCCAATCCCGCGCGCTGGCTCCACGTCTGCGGCGAAAGGATGCCGTTGGCGCGTGCGATCTGTAACGCGCGTGCTTCTTCCAATGGATCGCGCACCGTCAAGGTCGGCGGCGCCGCCTGGATCTCGATCGCCGTGCGTGCCTCCTCGGCCAGCTTCCCGGCCGCCACCGCGGCGCGCACCACACGCCACATGATCTCCAGGTCGTCTTCAATCTGTTCGGCCTGCAAGCGAGCGAACATCTTGATCGCCGGCCCCTCGGCCACCATGGTCGAGGCGTAGTTCGCGTTCGAGGCGTCGGAGGTCAGCATGAACTCGGGCATCACCAGCCGCGACGCGATCGCACGCAGCTCCGCCTGCAGCACCGCCACGTAGCGCGCGGCATCGAGCCCCGCGGCGGGAAAGTCGTACTCCAGGCCGCTCGGCGCGTCGAGGATCGTTCCCGGCGGATAGCGCCGGTAGCTTGTCGTTTTGCCGGTGGCGGCGCTCGTGGCCGTGGAGTCGGCCTGCGCCGCCACGAATTGCTGGATCGCAGCCTGTGTCCCCGCTCGGTGCCGGCGGATAAGTGCAATCGCCGATTGGATCTCGGCCACCACGCTCATATTCCGCAGCAGCTTCTCCGCGCGACGCAGGTTCTTGCGCACCGGGTAGAAGAGCGGCAGGCCGCGCTTCACGTTGCTGTCTACGTTGGCCTTGCGGTGCTGAACTTCAGCGGCATCGACTATCGCGCCGTCCACGTAGTACGCCAGCACGGTTTCCACGTCGTACGAGTCGGTGACGATGCCGAAGCTGGCCGCCGGATCGCACGCTCGCTCCGTCGGCGTCGCCACCTGGTCCGGCTCGACAAACCGCACGAGCAACTCGCCACCTGCTCGCTCGAACAGTCGCACAAACACCTCGCCATCTCGATCGCGTCGCCGCACGATCTCCTGTTGCCGGCGATGCCAGTGGTTACGCCGCACGAACGTATCGAGTACCGCCTGGACCTCCCGCTCGAGGTTCATGGGCGCCTGCACGCCTTTACGCACGGCGGCGCGATAGGTGTGTCCCGTGCCCACGATGTAGCTCACGCGGTTCTCGTGCCCGTTGATCGCGAACTCGTTGGTCGCCGCCAGTCGTCGGCACTCGGCGCGAATGGCGCGGTGCTCCGCTTCCGACAACAGCGGACTCGCCACGGCCGGACACGAGTCGTTCGTGGCAAGCGGTACCCAGCCGCCTCCGTCATCGTCAAAGTACGCCTCTCGCGGATCGACAAACTGGTCCCACAGCTCGCCCCACGCCTCGGCCAATCGGCGTTGCAACTGCGACGTGTCTTGTGCGCGATGCCCATTCCCCTCCACGTGTTCGCCTCGCATGTTCAAGCTCCTTCAGTTCAGTTTCAAGTGTGGCTGGAGCTGAGGCCGATAGGCCGTGCCCCAGGCCGTTCGCCAACAGGTGTGGCTAGGGCGACGGCCGATAGGCCGTGCCCCAGCAGCGCACCTTCGACGTCACGCCACATTCAGCCGGTCCCCCAAGCCATCGTCCGCGCCCTTGCCCATCACCAATTGACCGGCCAGGCGAATCGCCATCTCCAAGGCGTCCGGCCCGTCATCATGATCTCCTATCGGAAAATCGCGCAGTTGCTCGATTAGCAGCTTCGTGCCGTGCGAGCGAGCCTTGAACCTCAGCCGCCGCGCCGACAGGTACGGGCCCAGCCGCCGGATCCGCACACGCTTGTTGACCTGGTTCGAGATCGTCCACGGCCGGAAGGCCAGCCGTCCGCGAGCCGCGAACTCGCGCTCGAGCTCCGCGCCCAGCAGCTCCTGGAACTGGTTCGCCTCGATCCCAAAGGCGTCGGGCACGAACCGCTCGTGCCAATCCACGCAATCGGTCACGATCTGCGGCGTGGGCCGACGCGCCTGGTCGGCCTCGACATAAAGGTTCCCCTGAGCATCGACCCCCAGCATCACCAGCGCCGAGTAATCGCCGCGCGCGTCGTCGCTCCCCTTGCTCGGGTCGAGCGCCATCGTCTTGAGGCGCAGCGCCGGCGGCCACTCATCGAACCACAAGTGCGGCCCGAAGTATGACTCCGGCCACTCACACAGCTCGTGGTTGATCGGCGTCCCCTGCTTCTCGCGATCGAATGCGGCACGCCCGCTCTCCACGCGGCGGCACATCAAGGTGTACAGGTCTTCCTCCTCGCGCCACAGGAGGACCGCGCCGGCATCCATAAGCGTCCGATGCTCGTCGTAGAAAGCTCTCGCCTCATCGCGGTGCGCCGCTCGCTCGACGTCCGTGTAGATCCGCTCCCATTCATCCCACAAGTCCATCCGATCGGGCCACGACTCGATCGCCTTGAAGACCTTCGACTGCCAACTCGCCGTCCGCGCCAGCTCCATGGCCAAGGCCGCGCGGTGCAGCGCCGTGCCCAGGTGTATGATGTTGGTGTGCTTGCGACCGGCGTTCATGAGCGTGCCGTGGAACCACAGCCGCGTGTGCTCTCGCAACGGCTCCGACTCCATGTGCCGGTCGTTCTGCAAGTCGTCGCAAACGATCAACGTCGGCCGCTCCGCGCGGTGACGCCGGCCGCGAACTCGCTGCCACGTGCCCACCGCCTCGATCCCCACGCCATTGGCCAGCCGCACCGCGTCGGGCCGCCACACCGGCCCGCGACCAAAAACACTCGGATATGCTGCCGCCAGCCGATCGTTGTCCACGAGCTCGGCCTTGACGTTTTCCAAGTGAATCTGCGCTTGATGCTTCGTGTCGGAAACGATCCAGATATACGGCTCCCAGCTCTCGAGCGCCGCGCGCAGCACGTACGCCAGCGTGACCACCGTCGACTTCGCGCTCCCGCGCGGGCCGATCACGTTAAGCCGCGTCCCACGTCGCTCGCGGAGCTCCGCCAGTTCTTGCTCCAGCCAGCGGTGCATTCGCGAGGGAGGCAACACGAAATGTCGCGGCAGATACGTTCGCCCCCATTCCAAGAGCGATGCGCTTGCACGGTGCACCATGTGGCAGCGGCCGGGAATCTGCTCCAAGTCGGCCAGCGTCCGCCGCACGATGCCCAGCATGTCTGCCGCCTGCGCGGCCGGCACTCCGCAGTTTCGCCATCGAATGTCACTCGAACGACGCGCGATCACGCTGTTTCCTCGTTGGCCGGTTGCTTCAACCGCGCTTCAATCTCGCCCAGGCGCGCCATGATCCGTTTTCGTATCGCGGCGCTCGGCACCTCGCGAGCTATCATCGCGCCGATTTGTGTCATGAACTTCGACATCTGTTCGGTCGTTACGTGTTTTGACTGGCGGCGTCCATAACGCTTCGGTTGCCGTCGTTCCAACACCCAGGCTGACGCGCGCCAATACTTCGTCTCCTTGGCCGCTGCTTGGATGTTCTCCAAATGCAGCACCTCCTGCCGCGATTCGGCTTGCCGAATTCGTTCGCCGAAATCGTGATCGCGCACCGCCGTGCGGCGGATCGTGATGGCGGCGCAGCCGACCTGTTTCGCGGCCACGCGGCGGCTGCATCCGAGCGTCAACAGTGCGCATATCTGGCTCTTCTTGGCCTCATCGAGTGCCGGTTTTCGTCCCTGGCCCTTCACCGCCTGTCACCTATCACCTCTGCACGGCGTGGCCCACGGCGACTCGCCGTGGGCCAAGACGAGCTACGGCGGCGCCAAGGCCGGACTTCGGTTCCGTATTCGCTGCTTCCGGTTCGCGGTACTCGAAGGAAACGACCGACCGACCGATCGCGCCGCGATAATCCTTCACCCCGCTGCGGTGGCGCGAACCAGCCGGCGTCACGCGCACCGTCCGCCAGCGCGCCGAGCGGCGACAATGCGCGATCACACTCGGGTGGCTGGCTGTGATGCTCAACCGCGCTCCCTCATCCTGAAAGATCTCGCCCACCGCCTCCGCGACGCGCATGCCGATGCCGATCCCTTGATAGTCTGGCAGCGTCACGAGCCGGCTGATTCGCCAGCGGCCGCGGCGACCCACCAGCGACAAGGCGGCGCAGAATGACACCGGCGCATCTTCCCACAAGGCGAGGAAGCATCGCGCCCCGCGACTCAATTCACCGCTCAGATAGTGATGACGCGCAAAGAGGCGCCACGCACGACGTTCGCAACGAACGAGTCGCAAGCGGATCGGTGGTCGCTGAAGACGCCTCCGCGAAAACGTCTGCGAGGCCATGTCCAGCGTCCAGTCCGGCTCGAGCCACGCCTCCACGTCATAGTGGCAGGTCACTGCCACGAATCGCGCCGACACGTGCGCGCCTCGGATCGACCGCGCCATCGCCGCCGACGCGACGCGCGCCACATTGCGGTCCACGACGCTCGTGAACTCGTCAAAAACCACCAGCGGCCGATCGGCGGAGTCGTTGCCGGCCTGCACTGCGGAATGCAGACTCGCGGCCAAGGCCCGCGCCAGCTCACAGCGGAACCGCTCGCCGCCGCTGAGCACATGATACGGCTTGATCCAGGATGGCGGAGAACCGAACCCCACCGCGGTGAATAGACCGGTGATCTTCCGGATCGCGTGGTCTCCCATGCAGTCCACCACTGCGCGGTCTTCCGGCCACGGCCGCGCCGGCCGCACCGCGTCGCCGAAGAGCCGCCGCGCGATCGTCGTTTTTCCGCTGCCCGATGGCCCCACAATCAGTCCGATCGACCACGATTCACGCGCCAGGTCCGGCATGTCGACGGAAAAGCGCTCGCTGGCTCGATCGTTAATCGGCACGTCAAACATGCCGGCCACCTGCCGCACTCGGAACGAATCGTGCACCGGACAATCGACTACAACGTCAATACGCGGCATCGGTAGCCCGCCTGGGTCAATTGCTCGAACACGGCACGCTGCTCCGCCTCGTCGCGACACTCGACCACCACCTGCAGCGAGAGCGGAATCGCTGGTTCGTTCGCCGAGTTCGCGAGATCCACCATCGCACCGCGCCGCAGCGATTTGATTCGATCACGAACCTTCACAATCCGCTCACCCATGCGCCACGCGTATTTGATGTGCCACTGCCGTCTTGCCCCACCGTTGTCCGTCTTAGCCCCCCGGTAGCCCGTCTTAGCCCCCGGCGACTCGCCGCGGGCTGCGCCAGAGCACGGTCGAAACCGTGGCGCCTTACCACTTCACCACACCGAAACACGCACACCGCGCCTCACCAACGGAGCGAAAACCGCCAGCCTCGGCCGCCGCACCGTCACGCGAACTCTGGTCGCGGCGCGCAGTGGCCGAATCACGCGACGTGCCGCCAACACCTGCAGTGGAACCACGGTATCGATCGCGACACGGTCGCTCGGCAGCACCACCAACGGCTCAATGACGACGAAGCGCGCCGCCACGCTGATGTAGTCAGACGATCCGACCGACGCCGTTTCGCAGGCGTGCAGGCGATCGGCCATGAAGACGACAAATCCGCTCAAAACCAGCAATGCGTACACCCTGCAACTCATCGAGCACCTTTCATTCAAAATGACTCTTTCCGCTTCGTCCCCACCGATTAGTACACAATCTCGCGCGGCAGCTTCGCCCACTGGCGGATCGCCTCGATCTCAGCCGCCGATAGCTCTTCGCCTTCCTTGGGCATCGTTCCCTGTTCGATTGCTTCGAGCATCACATGGCGTGGCAGTTTGTCCACGATGGCGCCGTCGTCGCGAAAAATCGGCAAGTCTCCCTTTGCCGCCGCGCCGCTATGGCATGCGGCACACCGTGTTCGCAGCACCCCCACTGCCAGGGTGCCGCTGCTGGCTTGTCCAGCAGTGGTTTCAGGCTGAGCATCGCGTGCCGTTGGGCCTGCCGGTGCCGGAGAACAATTCGAGTCTTGCAATGGCAAAGTCAGTGGCACATGAAGTCGGAAGGCACCACCATCAATGTCCACGTTGTGACCTCGATCGACATACAGCACGCTCGGTCGCGTGAATGTCGCCACAGGCACAGCTACCGGAACGGCAAACGGCACGACCACCAAGCCTTGTTCAAACCGCAATGCGGCCGATCGGTTGATGTTCACTTTGACGCGCGTCGTGCGACACTCCGCGGACGCGTGCGAATCGAGCGCCACGGCGACGATAGCCACGCTCAGTAGTCGGTATTTCACGGTTCTCCTCCTTTCACCAGCAGTGCCGCCTCGGCGAAGGAGGCTTCCCACTGCTGCCTTTGAATGGACATCTGCTTGCCCAGCGCCAATAAAAGTGGATCCGTCGAGCCGCGCGTCCGCCGAGTGAAATCGGACTCGCCGACACCCAGCTCGCGAGCCGCCTGCTCGCAGCTCACCAGCTCATGCCGGTAACGCCGACACGCCTCGGCCAGCGCCGCCGCCACCTCCGCCGTCGATAGCCCGCCCGTGGCCTCGCCGACCGCCTCGGCATAATCGTCGCGATCGCGTCGCGCTTGCTTGTCCAACTCGCGCTGATCGTAGAACACGATCAGGCGCTCGGCCTCGTCCGCTCGTTCGGTCAGCACCACCACGTCCTCCATCAAGCGGTGCTGATCGTTCGCAAAGGGCCGCAACCCGTCCTCCACGTGGCACCGCACGCACGAGAGCATTGGCGCCAGCCGCCCATCGCTTGTGTCGGTATCGTCCTTGGCGATCGCGTCGGGCACCGAGTCCTGCCGCGCGCCGTCGGTGTCGTAGAGCGCGAACAGGTGCAGCCCGTTGGCCTTCACGGCGATGTGTTCCCCAGCGTCGTACTGGAAGCCGAACGGATGGCGAATCGCGTCGCGCTCAGGCGAGGACGTGGCCACGTCGAACGTTCGCCAGGCACCGCCAAGCGGACCCTGATATCGCGCCAGCCGCCGGACTTTGTGCGTCACGCGCGAACGAATCAAGTTGGCGCCGGCCATCGCGCCCAGCCTCCGCACCACGCCGAGGTCGACACCCAGGCTCTCGTAAAACGCATCTTCCGTCGCCGGAATTCGCGCCAATTGGTAATACAGGCCGCCGTCGAGCGTGGTCGTGGCTTTGACCAGGAAATAGTCGGCACGCAACACGGCTCCGGCACTCGCCGTCATGGCGCGAAGCTCCGCCGCTTGCGCCAATCCAACCCAGCCGCCGTCGGTGATGACCTCGCGCACTCGCCGCGTCCGCGGATCGACTACTTGTGTGCGAAGGTGCCAGTAAGGATCGCCGGATACGAGCGCCTCCCAGCCTTCGAGCGGCAGGTCGTAGGCGCGCCAGCAAATCCGCAGCATCCGCCCGTTCGTCCCCGGCACGGGGCGCGGATGCACAATCGACCGCGCGCGGCTGACGCTGTTGAGCACCAGCGACACGGCAGCGGCCGTGCGCGTCCACTCGCCGCGCTCGATCGCGTAAAGGCTGAGGTAGCGCGTCACCGGCCAGTCAGCCGGTGCCACATTGGTGCGCAAGTCCGCAACCGCGACCTCGATCTCTCGCGCCGGGTCGCTCGCCACGATCGCGGCCGCCAAAGCAATCGCCGTCATTGGCGCGCCTCCTCGGCGACGAATACGAGCGAACCCTTGATGCCGTTGATGAACAATGGCCCGATCCGAATTTCACCGCTCGGCCGCTCGCCGGCGGCCGAGCGCTCGAGCATTCTGGCCGGATCGATCAAGCCCCAGCCGTAGTTGGGGTCATGCCCCGCCGGTCCCGCGTCGCGCGCCGTGCGTCGCAGGTGCTCGCGCAGCTCGGTGCAGTTGCGCACCGGCGTTGCGCCACCTTCCGCCCTGTGCTTTGCCAACATCAAGGCCACCACGCCGCTCACAAACGGCGTGGCCATTGACGTTCCCGACAGTCTGGCATATCCGCCGTGCAAGTAACTGCTCAAGACGTCCTCGCCCGGCGCCGCGATGTCCACTTCTGGCCCGCGGCTGGAGAATGGCGCCACTCGACTGTTGCGGTCCACCGCCGCCACCGCGATCGTGTCCGGCCATCGCGCCGGGAAATTCACCGAGTCGCCGCGCCCATCGTTGCCCGCTGCACAGATGACGAACTTGCCACGCTCGACGGCGCGGTCGACGGCCGCCTTGATCTGGGCGTCGGCCATGGGCGAGCCGAAACTCATCGACAAGATGTCGGCCCCCTCGGCGCAGGCCCAGTCGATTCCCGCTGCCACGCCGCGTGCCGAGCCGGCGCCATCATCGCCCAAAACCTTGGCCACGATCAACCGGCATTCCGGCGCCACGCCGATCACGCCCGAACCGTTGTCGCGCGCGGCGATCGTTCCGGCCACGTGCGTCCCGTGCCCGTGCCGATCGGCCGGCCCGGCGGCGCTCTCGGTGAAGTCGCGTGCCGCGTCAATCGCGTCGACCAGATCCGGATGCGCGGCATCGATTCCCGTATCCATCACGGCCACCTTGATCCCACGGCCGCGCGACTGCTTCCAGCGAGCCGGGATGTCATACGCCGCCAGGCCCCAATCCACCGTCTCGGCCAGCGAGACGAATTGAGCTTCGACGCGTACCGGCGGCAGTCGCACGAAGTCGCCGCGCGACGGACGCACGATTCGCGTGGTTCTCATGATGGGCCCTTCCATTGGCGGAAAAGTTGGCAGATAGCGATCAGGATTTCGAGCCACTCGGCCACCGTTTGCGCCTCGACTGGCGTTCGCGCTTCAACCATCGCCGGATTGATACCTTTGTGCTCTTGCGTACGCGCCAACCGCGAGACGTACCGCAGCACCGCCAACACGATCTGCAGCACGTCCTCGTCTTCCAGGATCGACCCCAGCCGCTCGATCCACCGCGCGTCGATCCCGGCCACCGCCGCCAGCCGTAGCAGAAGGTCGACCCACCGTCGCAATCCATCGCGATCGTTCACCGGCAAGTCGAGATCTCCCAGTGCTCGAAGCAGCTTCAGCAGTTCCTTGAACATGCCCAATCGCAGGGCCGCCACACGAGTCTCGGAATCGGAATGGGTCACGGTTGATAGGCCCTTTCGTAATCGGTTCGTTTTCTGTCGCACACGGCGCGCTCATTCGGTCGGCGACAACCGACCGGTCAGGTCCGACAGCGCCGCCACAATCGCGCGGTTGTCCTCGCGCTGCATCTCGCGCGCGTGGGCCATTTCCTTCAGCAACGCCTCGCGATCCGCTCGATGCGCGATCCGCTCGGCGGCCATCTCCTCTCGAAAACCGTTCACCAGCACGGGGATCGTCCTCGACGCGGTATGCCAGGCGTACCAACCGAGAATCGCCGTCGCCGTCGCATTGCCCACCTCGGGCATCGCCAAGGCCGGCATGTGCGCCACCACCCAGACGGTGGCAGCCAGCAATAGCGCGATCGCAGCCCAACCATCCATCTCAAGCACTCAGCCTCATGCCTCTCGCTGCCAGACCAACCAAAAAAAACCCGCCGCCGGTGCAACCGACGACGGGCTCTTTTTGATACCTGACGCTCAGGCTCTGCCGATACCTCGTACGAAACGCGATCCTAGCGGAGGACGTGGCCTACTTTCAAGTGCAAATCGACAATCACTGCTACTCTCGTCACCAACCGCCAAATCAGGTAGCATGAGGCGATCCGATTGTTCTTGGACAACTTCGCCAAATGATGGGCAAACGGTCAGGCGATCGCTACTTTTTGCAATAGTGACCTGGACAATGATCCCACCGCAAGAACTCCTGAGCTACATCAAGGCGCAGCCGTTTCGCCCATTTCGCATCCACATGGCGAGTGGTGAAACCTTTGACGTCCGCCACCCGGAAATGGTCCGAGTCGGCCGGAGTTCACTGATCCTGTTCACCTTTGTCAGCGAGCAACCCGACCTTTACGATCGGTGGGAAACGATTGCGCTCCTGCTTATGGAGCGGATCTCGCAAGGGGACGCCACCGTTCCCCCCGTGGATTGATCGAATGCATAATCACTCCGGTGCTAAGGGCCGCTATTGCTTCGTCAGTCTCGGCTGCCCCAAGAACCTAGTTGACAGCGAGCGGATGCTCGGGCTGCTGTCTCTGGATGGTTACCAGTTGGTGCACGACCCGGTTGGCACCGACTTTGTCGTCGTGAACACCTGCGGTTTCATCGAGGCGGCGCGGGCCGAGTCGCATTCGGCCATTCGCGAGATGGTCGATCTGAAGCGGCGCGGCCAGACGCGCGGCGTGATCGTCTCGGGCTGCCTGGCCGAGCGCGAGCGCGAGCACCTGCTCGACACCTGGCCCGAGGTGGACCACATCGTCGGCGTCTTCGCGCGCGACGAAGTGACGCGTCTTGCCGACCGGCTCGTCGGCGGACTGCGCGAGCAGCAGCAGGTCTTTCGACCCGCACCCACGCAGCCCCTTTCGGAGCGCGGCCGGCTGCGGATCACGCCACGCCACTTCGCCTACCTGAAAATCTCCGAGGGCTGCGATCGGCTCTGCACGTTTTGCGCCATTCCCAAGATGCGCGGCAAGCACGCTAGCAAGCCAATCGAGGACGTGCTGGCCGAGGCGCGCGAGCTGGCCGCCGATGGAGCGCGCGAGCTGATCGTCGTCGCGCAGGACACCACCTATTACGGCATGGATATCTATGGCCAGCCGCGACTGGCCGAGCTGCTGTCCGCGCTGGACCAGGTCGACGGAGTCGACTGGATTCGCGTGATGTACTGCTATCCCATGTATTTCACGGACGAGCTCGTCGAGGTGCTCGCCGGCAGCCAGCATATCGTTCCGTATCTCGACCTGCCGCTGCAACACATCGCCGACCGCATGCTGCGGCGGATGCAGCGCCGTGTTGATCGCGCCGCGACCGAAGAGCTGCTGGATCGCCTCCGCGACCGAATTCGCGACCTGGTGCTGCGCACAACGTTCATCACCGGGTTTCCGGGCGAGACGGAGGACGACTTCCAGGAGCTGCTCGAGTTTGTCGAATCGCGCCGCTTCGAGCGGCTGGGCGTGTTTACCTATTCGTTCGAAGAGGGGACGCCCGCCGTGCGCCTGCACGATCACCTCGCCGAAGATGTGAAGCAGGACCGGCGGAGTCGCCTCATGGAGGCGCAACAGGCGGTGGTGCTCGACTGGAACCGGCGTCAAATCGGCAGCCGATTCGAGGTGCTCCTCGACTCGGCGGTCGCCGGAGAGCAGGGCGCCTGGATCGGCCGCACCTACGCCGACGCCCCGGATATCGACGACGTTGTCTACGTAAGCGCGCAAGGATTGCGGCCGGGGCAAATCGTGCCTTGTGAAATCGTGGCATCCCAAGGCTATGATTTGATAGGGGCGGCCGTGGGGAGCCCACGTTGACGGATCACGCGACATGTCCGCCGGCACGAAGAACGACGTTCGCTCGGTAGCCTTCAACCTGCCGAACCAGTTGACGTGGGCGCGGTTGCTCTTGGCCGTGGTGTTGTTCTGCGTGATCCCACTGCGGCTCTATCTGCTCAGCCTCGTGCTGTTCGTTGTGGCCGCCGCCACCGATTGGCTCGACGGCTACTTCGCGCGCAAATACGGCCTGGTGACCACGCTGGGGCGGATCCTCGATCCGTTTGTCGACAAGGTGATCGTCTGCGGCACGTTTATCTATCTGGCGTCCATCGAGCACTCCGGCATCCACGCCTGGATGGCCGTAATCGTCGTGGGACGCGAGCTGCTGATTACCGCGCTGCGCAGCTTCCTCGAACAACAGGGGGCCGATTTCTCCGCGGCCTTGTCGGGGAAACTAAAGATGGTGTTGCAGTGTATTGCCGCGGGATTGAGCCTGTACTATCTGTACCTCTCGCCGAGCGACGGCGCGATTGGACCCAATTGGCTGGCCACGTTGGTTGCCGTGGCGGCTTGGGCGGCCGTGGCCATGACCGTGATTTCTGGCATCGCCTATGTCCGTACCGCGATTGGCCTGTTCCGCCAGTAAGGCACCCTCCAGCAATCGACAGATCGAAACAGCCGCGAGCGCGCTACTTGGTCGATGTCCAACCAGGTTTCACTCCCTTTGGCGCTGGCCATCGTCGTGTTGATGGCCGCCAGCGCTACGGCCTGGGCCGCGGTGATTCACAAGTGGCTGCGTGGCGAGCCGATCGTGGCCTACGCGCCGCGACGCGACGTGCCTTGGACGCTCGGCGAATTGGCCTTCGTGGTCGCCGTCTACCTCGTGCTGCAAGTGGCCGCCAGCGCCCTCATATTTCGCGATCGACCGACACGCGACGAGGCCACGAAGTCGGCACGGGCCGGCGGCGCCGAGCAACGTAACGATCACCGCGCGGCCAGCGACCCGTTGGTCCCCGACGAGCACCCAATCGTCCGATTGCTCCGTTCGCATCCCAGTCCCTGGACCATCGTCCTCTGCGGATTGGCTGCCGTGGTCATCGCGCCGATCGCCGAGGAGTTTTTCTTTCGACTGCTCCTGCAAGGTTGGCTGGAAGCCGAACAAGGCCGACTGAGCGCGATTCCGGCGCTGTCCAGATATGTGCCCGGGGCGTTCCCGGTAGTCACGAGCGCGCTGTTGTTCGCGCTCGTCCACCTCCGCGTTGGCCCCAGTGAATTAGACGCCGAGGTGGCGATCCGACTCTTGATCGCCACCTCGGTGGTCTACATTGTGACGTTGGCCGCCGGCGCTACGGTGTTGGTGCTCGGCAAACACGCCACGCGCGACGACCTGGGCATCGACCTCAGCCAAATCGTCGGCGATATTCGCCTTGGGCTCGCCGCGTTTGCTTTCGTGGCAGTGCCGGTCTATGCAGTCCAGGTTACATTGACTTGGCTTCTGCCTCCATGGATCGCGGCCGATCCGGCGCCCTTGTTTCTATTGGCGATCGTGCTGGGGTACCTCTACCAGCAAACGCACCGCCTCCTTCCCTCAATCGTACTCCACTTCGCCCTGAATGCCTGTAGCCTAGGGCTCTTCTGGCTGGTGCCCGCTGGCCCCAACGCCGCTGCCCACCTATAATCCGCGCCTTACGTGGCTTCAACGACGACGCGCGCAGAATCGAAGGGGGAGCTACCTCATGCGCCACGGGTTTGGAATCATCGGCTGCGGCATGATCGCGCACTTCCACGCGCGGGCGATTCGCGAGCTGCGCGGCGCGAAACTCGTCGCTTGTTACGATGCGATTCCGGCCGCCGCGGACCGGCTGGCCGGCGAGACCGGCTGCCGCGCGTACCACCGGCTCGGCAAAATGCTCGCGGACAGCGATGTGTCGGTCGTCACCATCGCCACCCCCAGCGGCGCCCATCTCGAGCCGGCGGTGGCCGCGGCCCGCGCCGGCAAGCACGTGATCGTGGAAAAGCCGCTGGAGATCACGCTGGCGCGCTGCGACAAGATCATCGAGGCCTGCCGGACCAATGGCGTGAAGCTATCGACGATCTTCCCGTCGCGGTTTCACGATTCGAGCCGTGAGCTGAAGCGCGCGGTCGACGCCGGACGTTTCGGCCGCCTCACGCTCGGCGACGCCTACGTCAAGTGGTTTCGGCCGCAGTCCTACTACGACAGCGGCGCTTGGCGCGGCACGTGGAAGCTGGATGGCGGCGGGGCGCTCATGAACCAGGCCATTCATAGCGTCGATTTGCTGTTGTGGCTGATGGGCCCGGTTGTCGAGGTCACGGCCCACGCGGCCACGCTCGCCCACGAGCGGATTGCGGTCGAGGACGCGGCCGTGGCCACATTGCGATTCGCCTCGGGGGCTTTAGGCGTGATCGAGGCCAGCACCGCCGCGTATCCCGGTTATTTGAAACGCATCGAGGTCCACGGTTCAAGCGGCTCGGCGATCATGGAAGAGGAAGACATCCGCAAGTGGGATTTTGCCAGGGCCGACCGGCGCGATGCGACGATCCGCCGCCACATGATGCAAGCCCACAGCACCGGCGGCGGCGCGAGCGATCCGGCGGCGATCGGCCACCACGGCCACACGCGACAATTTCGCGATGTCCTTGCCGCAATCGAACAGGGCCGCGAACCCTTGATCGATGGCCGCGAGGGCCGCCGCAGCGTGGAAGTCATCCTGGCGATCTACAAATCAGCCGAAACCGGCCGCATTGTGCAGCTCCCCCTGGCGCGCGATCCGGCGATCAAGGCACGCCGCTCGTTGCCTCCCGAGGCGCCGCGCTGATCCGGCGGCTGTCGGTGTACAGCGTGCAGCCTGCGGTTTGCGCGCTGTTCTCCCTTAGCCGCATTGCGGATTCACGAGTTTGCGCCGCGACGCCCTTGCTGGCAGTCACATGGCCCAATGCGACCGTCTGTGTAGCCAACTGACTGTCACGCTGACGACCGAATGAGATTTGTCGTCGACCGCACAAGTTGAAGAGCTCAAGACCAGCACGTCCAAGTGGATCAAAACCAGAGGCCGCGATTAGCAGGGCTTTCATTGGCAAACGGGCTACGCGGCGTTCTCCGTGAGCCGGTCAAACGTCGAGCAGGTGATTCAATACATCCGCGATCAAGAGAGTCATCATCGTGAACGATCGTTTCAGGACGAGGTTCGCACGCTGCTTGCGCGACACGAGATTTCGTTCGATGAGAGGTACATGTGGGAATAGGAGTCCGATCGCCGCGTTGCGGCTAGTGGGCCACGGTTTGGGGCGACTGATTCCAGGGGCGAGTGCCCCTGGCTTAGACAGGTTGGGCCGTTGGCCCAAGAGAGATCGTGCGGCCAACTGGCTGGCGTGCTGACGACCGAATGAGATTTGTCGTCGACCGCCCAAAGTGGCAATTCAACGTTTAACGCTCGAAGTTCTCCCCGATTTTTTGGCTCGCGCAATCACAAACCGCGGGCTGCACCCCGGCATACGCTCGCCGACAGTTCTCTCTTCTCCAAATCGCTCCAACTTGGCAAAATTGTCCGCCCCGTTGACGGTTCCTCGTTCGATGTGGCCTGGAGTGACAAGACCTTGCACCGCCGCATTGGTCAATACGTCGTCTACCTGGCGGTTCGCATCTCCATTTGCCTGTTGCAGGCCATTCGGATCGAGACCGCCGCGCGCGTCGCGGACGTGATGGCGAGGCTATTCTGCGACCTGCTGCGCGTCCGCCGCGCCGTGGTTGACGAGAACCTTCGTCATGCGTTTCCCAAGCTGTCCCCAGAGCAGCGACACACGCTGGCGCGTCAGATGTGGCGGCACCTGTTCCTTCTGGTGGCGGAAGTGGCGCAGGCTCCACGCAAAGTCCATGAGACGAACTGGCGGCACTATATCCGACTGCGCGACGCGGACCGGCTCGTGCGCGTGCTCCTCGAGGAGCGTCCGACGCTCGTCGTTTCGGCCCATTTCGGCAATTTTGAGCTGGCCGGATATGTCTTGGGCGTCTTGGGCTTCCCTACCTACACCGTCGCGCGCACGCTCGACAATCCCTACCTCGATGGGTTCGTCAACCGCTTTCGAGGCGCCACCGGCCAGCACATGCTTCCCAAAAGGGGCGGATATGATCGGATTGTCGAAGTCCTTTCCGGCGGCGGCACGCTTGTGTTCCTGGCCGATCAATACGCGGGCAGCAAGGGATGCTGGGTCGAGTTTTTCGATCGACCGGCTTCGGCGCACAAGGCCATCGCGTTATTGGCGCTAACGCACGAGGCGCCGCTGGCGGTCGGCAGCAATCGGCGACTGGACAGGCCGCTTCGGTACGAGTTGGCGATCGAAGGCGTGGCCGATCCGCGCCAAGATAGCGAGATTCTCGAAACCCCGGCACGGCTGACGCAATGGTACACGACAAAGCTTGAAGCCGCGGTCCGACGCGATCCGACACAATATTGGTGGCTGCACCGTCGTTGGAAGGATCGACGTCCAATCAAGCGGTCCCGCGCATCCCTCGTACCCACGGCGCCTACCACGCCGAGCCCGGGGCGTTAGCCTCGGGAGTGTGCCGCCGTTTCACTCTGCGCCGTGCTCTTCGCCGCCTCACTCCGCCGGCTCACTCCGCCGGCTCAGCTTGGCGTTCGCGGGGCTTTCAAGCGACCTAGTTCGTGGCATTATCGGCACTATAATTGGGTCACCAGGAATGGACCGCCTCCGATGGATCCCGCCGCCGGCGACTCCGCTTGAACTCACCACGCGACCAATGTCCAACTGGGTGCGCATTGCTCGAATCGACGATTGCACGAGAGGATCGATCCAAGAGCGGGTGGCAGGGGAACGGGTTGTGGCACTATTCAACGTGGATGGCGAGTTGTATGCCTTAGATGGCGTGTGTCCACACCAGGGTGGGCCGCTGGGTAAGGGATGTCTCGTGGGAGCGGTCGTCACGTGCCCCTGGCATGGCTGGCAGTTCGATGTGCGCACGGGTCGCCATCAGGTGAGCCCCACGATCGCACAGCCGCGATTGCCGGTGCGCATCGAGGGGGATTTCGTCCTGGTGGATATCGAACCGGCATGAGTCTCGTGCCTTGATCTGCTACCGTCCGTTTCGCAATTCCGATCCACCAGGCCTGGCCGAAATCTGGCGCGCTCGCGCCGCGGAGCGCGGCCTGATGCAGCCCATGTCGGCCGAGTTGTTCGAGCAGCTCGTCTTGTCAAAACCGTACTTCGACAACCAAGGCCTGATCCTGGCGCTCGACGGCCGGACGGCCGTGGGTTTTGTCCACGCCGGCTTCGGCGCCAATGACGACGGCAGCGGTATTTCCACCGTGATGGGCGTGACATGCATGCTGATGGTGCGTCGCGACTATCGTCGCATGGGGATTGGGTCGCAACTGCTCGCGCACAGCGAGCAATACCTTCGCGGCCGCGGCGCACAGGTGCTCTACGGCGGTAGTATCCGGCCGCTCAATCCGTTTTACCTTGGGCTGTACGGCGGCAGCGAACTGCCCGGCGTGCTGGCCTCGGACGTCGAGGCACAACACCTGTACCGTTCCAACGGCTACCGCGACGTGAATCACACCGTCATCCTGCACCGCGACTTGAAGAGCTTTCGCCCCATCGTGGACCGGCAACAGATCCAGATCCGCCGCCGGTCCACGTTGAAGGTCACGGTCGACCCTCCCACCACTACCTGGTGGCAGGCCTGTACGGTGGGCGCCTTCGATCGGGGCCGCTTTGATTTGCTGCTGATGGGGGGCGCCGACCGCGCGGTCGCCACCGTGACGGCCTGGAGCATGGAACCGCTATCGACAAGTTGGGGCGTTCGCGCCATGGGCCTCATCGACCTGGAGGTCGATCCGTCGTCGCGCCGCCAGGGATTGGCCACGTTTTTGCTCGGCGAGGCGTTTCGCCAGTTGCAGCAGCAGGGGGTCGCGCTGATTGAAGTTCAGACGATGGAAGACAACTCGTCGGCGCGGTCGCTCTATCGGAAGCTCGGTTTCGAGCAGGTCGATTCGGGCGCCGTGTTCCGCAAGGACGATGCATCTCGATCGTCACTCCGCGCCGGACCGGCGGCCTGAGCCAGCACACTGATCGTCCTCATGGCGTCCACTGGCAGCCGCCTTCACTTGCCGGCCGCCAGCCGGCGCACATGCTCGGCCAGGCTCAATTCCGGCGTCGGTACCTGTTGGCGCAACACGCGCGACAGCGGCGCGGCGTCCCCGTCGCGACGAACCGCCTGCAAATAGCCGCGCAATGTCTGCCGGCGTTCAGGCGTTTCCAATAGCCAATGGACCCATGCCCAGCTTTCGGCATAGTCCTCCTGTGTCAATTCTTCCACGTCGGTGAGCGACTCGAGCCGCTCGAGGTCCGCTTGCCAGGCGCCCCCCAGGTACAGGTTCAGGTCGGCCAGGTGCGCGCCGTTGACCCCGTTTCCTCCACGGTATACCTCAAAATATTCCGCCAGCCCCTCGTCCAGCCAGAGCGGAATCCGCGCGACCACCGAATGCAGGTAACCGTGCGCCACCTCGTGGCGTAGATCTTCGGCCACGCGGTCGCCCCAGTGGGCATAAACGGCCAATCGCGTATCGGTCTCCACGAAGAATGCGCGGCGCGCGGAGAGCTCGGGAAAGCGCTGCCGGCGGAACGCATCGAACTCGCGCGCGGTGTCGAACAAGTAGACGTGAACCGGCTCGTCGGAAGTGGGAATATCCAGCTTGATCGCCAGGTCGTTGCGAAGCGCCGTCAGCTCTTCGAGCAACCGGTGGTGCTTGGGAAGTGGGAAGTCGCTGTAGACGACCAACTGCTCGCATACCACGACGTTGCGCTCGGGGAGGTCAAGCGTGGCGATATCGGTCAGCGCGCAACCTGGAATTGTGGCTGCCACGGAGGCCGTCAACGCCCATGCGGCAATACGTCTTGCACCGGTCGGAATTAACATCCAAGTGAGCCGCCTAGCATTGAGGCGAGCGGCCGGCGTGAGCCGGCCGGTGGCGTACCGCTGTGCCAAAGTGCGCGCCTGAGCGCGTCGTTACAGAACCGGCGACTCGATCGATCAATTCCGCGAACACGTGTTCCCAGGCCGCAACGCTGTAGAGCTGCTCGACTCGGCGACGTCCGGCGAGTCCCATCGCTTGACGCTTTGCCGGGTCGGAGGCCAGGCGCGTGATTGCATCCGCCCACTCCTGCGGCGTCGCGGCCAGGTACCCGGTTTCGCCATCGACCACGATCTCACGCGTCATCCCCACCGGGTTGGCAACGACCGGCAGTCCGGCGGCCATATACTGCAAGATCTTCAAAGCGCACTTGCCACGGCTCCAGGGATCATCGGGGAGCCAACTAATCCCGACGTCTGCCGCCGCCAGATCACGCGCCTCGGTTGTTTCGGACCAGTGGATGCCGACGACGCGGAGACGATCGAGCAGGGGAACCTTGCTGCAGATGACGTGTAATTCGATGCCGGGCACGGCCGCCGCGGCTGCCGCCAGATGAGCACTTGCTCGATCGAGGCTGCGTAACATGGCCTCTCCGCCGATCCATACCAGTCGGGCAGCTACTCCCTGCCGCTGGTGTCGGGCGGTCGGGTAAGCACGCGGATCGACACATGTGGGAATTCGGTAAACCTGCCGCGGCTCGACGAAGCGAGCCGCTTGTTCCGCTAGATAGCGATTACCGGCCAACACCGCGTCAGCGGCATGGACCGTCGCCCAGAAGCGAAAACTTCGCGTCCGGCTGTAGAAACCCTTGGGCGAGTAGCTATCGCGATGGAACACCGCGTCGTCGAAGTCAAACAGCAGTACTCGCGCATTCTGGCGCAGAATTCTGGCTTGCCACCAAGGGAGCAGCTTGCGTTGCAGCAGCACAGCGTCGGCATGCCGCGCGGCGCGAAGCTGCCGGCAGCGGCGAACCACCGCGCCGGCCAGGGGCACGCCCTCGAGCGTCCAGCCGCGCGCGGATAACGCCTGCGCAAACGCCCCGACCCGGTAGCGAAAGCAGACGTGGTCGGCCCCCTGGGTCAGCACTAACAGCCGCATCGCGGGTCCTCCCTGACCCGACACTGCCCCACCCGCTCCGCGGGCAGATCCTACCATTTTGGCGCAGCTTGACGAAGGCCAATTTTTAGGTTGCTCATGGAAAACTTCCTCCGTGCTTCCGCACGCGCTCGCCGTGGGCGCGTAGTGACGCATATGCTTCGGCGCTTAGTCCGTGCCAATCGTCCAGCAGCGACAGGTTTTCGTGGAGTTCCGCGTCGCTGTCGGGCGCCATCAGCGCAACGGTCACCGCCGGGTGGCAGAGCACAAAGCGGTACCATTCGGCGGCAGCCGGCGCGCGGAAGGTCGGCGGATCGTCACGCGTGGGCCGCATCAGCGCCCCCCAACGCAGCGCGGTGAAACACACCACCGGCATGCCGCGTGCTTGCGTAATAGGAAAGACCTGCCGCTCGGCGCCGCGATGGGCGGCGTTGTAGCGGATCATCAAGAGATCCAGCCGACCGGACTGCGCGACATCGGCCGCCAGTGCGCGCTGGTGTGTTGTCAGGCCGATCGCGCGGACGACGCCTTGCGCTCGCAATCGCTCGAGCGCCTCGGCAGCGCCGCCGGGACCAAGGATGGTCGCCCACTCGTCCGCGGCCTCGACGTAGTAGTACGTCGCTACGTCCAGATAGTCAGTGCCCAGTTCGGCCAGGTACGACTCGATTTCTCGCCGCGCCGCACCGGCCGTTCGTGCTTCGAGCTGCGCAGCAACCATCACGTCGCGCCGCCGTGAGCCCATTTCGCGAACGGCCTGGCTCATGCCGTCGCGATATCCGCACCAGTTCAGGTAATTGATGCCGCGACGAACCGCTTCGTGCACGGCGTCGGCCGAAAGGTGTGACTGGCCGCGCGTGGCCAAACCCAAGCGGCAAACGCGGCCCACGACCGCGAGCGTCGCGTAGCGGTCCGGTATTCCCTTTACGTCTGTCACGCACCGCGCTCGGTTCCGTGCGAATGGCGAAGTCATTCCTGCTCGTTTTCGGTGGTCGATTGGTGCTCGCGAATTCGACCAACTTCAACGATCCAGAGTTTGCCTTGCACTTGTTGTCTCTCACAGGCAATCAGGAATGACTCGATTGCCGCAGCTAGTAAGCCCCGAGAGATGCGGCCCGGCAGGTTGATGACCGCGATGCCGCATGTGGATTCCGGTGGATAGAGCAGCACGTTTCCAAATTCACGATCCATCGTCACCAGCACGCGATCTTCCGCAATCGTCTTCGCGAGGACCACCGGATCGTCGGCGCCGAACAGACGTTCATCGTGTACGGTCTGGCAGTCGAAGCCTCTTTTTTGGAAAACCTGTTGGACTGTCGGCCCCAGGTTTTCGTCAAGTTTGAATTTCACGCGCTGTTGATTTCGATCGGAATAAAGCGCTCGCGCGCGGCCTCCGCACCGTAGGCGACGCAGGCAAGTATGTCGTCTCGCGAGAGATGCGGATACTCCTGGAGGATCGTTTCGATCGAGTCGCCGTTGGAGAGCAAGTCCAAAATCAGCGACACCCAAATCCGCGTCCCTTTGATGCAGGGCTTCCCGTGGCACACGTTCGGATTGATGGAGATTCGATCTCGCCAGTTCATGCAATATTCCCAACTGCAATCAAGAATAATAATTCAAATTCGGGAATTCGGCTACATTGGACGCCTTCATACCTCCGCCAGATTCACGCGCCGCGCGGTGGCCGCGGAGCGATGAACCGCTTCGGTGAAACACATGTACTTCAGCCCGTCGACGAAGCTGGTCATGGTCACGGGGCGGCGGTCGCGGATGGCGTCGATAAAGTCCGCCTCGACGCGCCAGCCTTGCGCTTTGTCCTCGGGGATCGGCAGCGGCACGAGCGCCGCCTCACTTGCTCCGGCAGCTTGAATTGTGTCGTCGGCCAGATTGTAGACGATCGTGCCGCCCGTGCCGAACGCCTCAATCCGCATGGGGCCGCCGTGATGCGCCTGGCCGCTCACGTGGTACAGGCATTGTGCGCCGCTGCTCATCCGCGCCACGACCACGACGCTGTCGGGAACGTCGACATCCTGCGCGAACCCCGTTTCGGCGTCGACGCGGCGCGGCGTGAAGAGTGCCGTTTGCGCGGCGACGCTTTCGGTCCGGCCGAACCAGCGCGCCACGGTTTCGTTCAAGATTCCCAGCACGAGCACGTTCACGCCCGACAGCTCCGCTCGCTGACGCCAGTGCAAGGGCGTGGTTGGATCTGCCATGCCGGAGGTGAGCGCGCGCACATAAATTTCTCGCACCTGGCCGAGCCGCTCGGCGACCCACTCGCGTACGACGACATCGCCCTTCATGCCGAACGGCGAGGGCACGAGCATCCCGACCTTGGCGGTGACTTGCAGCGTGCGAAGCATCTGCCGCGCCTCGACGACACTGGCCGCCATGCGCGCCTCGCACAGCACGTGCTTGCCGGCGCGTAGTGCAGCGCAGGTCACCTCGGCGTGCAAGTTCGGCCACGTGCCGATGCACACGGCGTCGATCCCTGAATCGTCCACCACCGCCTGCCAGTGCGAGTGAACTCTGGGAATCGCGAATTCCGCGGCCACCGCCTGGGCCGATCGCAGCGTGCGATTGGCCACCGCCACGACCTCGACCCCCTCGATGGCGCGAAACCCCGGCAGGTGCCGCAGCCGCGTATTGGCACCGGCGCCAACAAGCCCAATGCGAATGGTTTTCATGTGACGCTCAACCGGCGTGGTGATTTCTAGATTATTGCGCCGGCCGAATTAGAATGGAACACAGTCACTCGCAGGCGCCCCATGGACAAGAAGAACAAGAAACGCATCGACGTGCTGAACCAGCGGCTGCAAACGCTTCGCGCACGGCTGGCCGGGGCCAAGAAGCAAATGGACGACGCTCAGGAGGTCGCGCAGCTCGAGCGCGATATTGTTACGGCCGAAAAGGAGCTCGCCCAGGCGAAGAACGCCTGAGGCATTTGCCGGAGCATCGATCCGTAGCCGAACTCGTGAGAGCGACGTAGGGCGGGTCGAGCGCAGCGAGGCCCGCCAGCGCGACTGCGGTTCGCCCATCGCACGGGCGGGCCTCACTTCGTTCGACCCGCCCTACTCTTCTTGGTACGACGGGCTGCGCGGAGTGGGCCGGCTACTCCGAGTTGGCGGCCTGGCCTTGCACGATGCCGGGCTCGTCCTGGCCGTCGCCGTTCCAGTCGCCCACGACCGGGGTGTCGCCGGCGCCGCCTAGGTGGAATACCTGGTCGCGTGCGTCGAGCTTTCGGTCGCCGTTGGTGTCGATGTACCAGGTGCCCGAACGGTAGATTCCGATCGAGTCGATGCCGTCGCCATTGAAGTCTCCCGCGACGGGCAAATCGTCGGGGCCTCCGAGCTGGACCGCGATGTCGTCCGCATCCCAGCGGCCGTTGCCGTTGATGTCGAGCGTCCAACGGCCCTTGCGATAGACGCCGATGGTCGCGGTTCCGTCGCCGTTCCAGTCTCCCACTACTGGCTTGTCGCCGGGCGTGCCGTATTCGAACACGTGGTCGATCAGGTCGGCGCGGACGGCGCCGGCCGCGGTCCGCTTCAGCGTTCGCTCGCCGAGCGTCGCTTCGTCCACGTCGGGCGGCATGTTCTTGTGCGGACCGGTGGTGTCGTTCGCCGGGTCGGGCAAGCCCGGCTCGACTGCGATCGCCTTGGGATCGCCCGGCCAAGCCGGACCGAAGATGCCGATATCGGTCTTGCCGTCGCCGTTCCAATCGCCGGTCACCGGAAGGTCGCCATAGTGGCCCAGCCGCGCCCACAGGTCGGCCTCGTCCCATCGCCCGTTGCCGTTGAGGTCGAGGAACCACTCGCCGTCGATAAAGAAGCCGATGTCGGTCACTCCGTCGCCGTTGAAGTCGCCGGTCACCGGGATGCCGTTCTTGACGCCGAAGCTGAATTCGTCGACCTGGCCGTCCTGGTCCGCATCGAACAACCAGCGCTGCTGATTCAGCTTGTCGCCCGTCCAGGTTTGCTCGTCAAACCGCATGCTGGTCTGCCGCACGAGATTCTCGACCGGTCGCGGCTCCGCGCGCGGCCGGCCCGCGTCGATGACGCTCAAGTGCCACGTGTGCCCGCGCACCACGCCGCCGCTGCCCAAGGGCATCATTGGCGGTTCGTCGGGCGGCCCTATTAGCATGGGCGGATACACCGGCAGCAAGAACGGTGGTAGTGGCGAAGGCGGCTCGAGAGGCGGCGTCGGGCCCGGCGGAACGAAATAGAAGGGTTTTTCCGGCGGTGGTGGCGTCACGGTTTGCACTTCGCTGAAGTTGTTGAGCTGCGAGTGTTGTCCCACTTCCACGTTAATTCGCACGATCACGTCGTAGCGATGCTCGAAGGTGAGCTGCAATACCGCCGGGGCCAGCGGCTCGCCGCGGTTGGCGGCCAAGCCTGTCGTGGTGCCCGCGGCATCCAGACTGTCGACGTAGCCGGCCGGTTGAAGCTCGCGGACGGTGTAGAACTGTCGCGGCCGCAAGCCACTGAACTGATAGTAACCATCGCTGCCGGTGACCGCGCGCAATGGCCTGCCCTGCGCGTCGAGCACGGGATTGCTCTCGGCGTCCCACAGCTCGAGCACCACGCGCGCCAATCGCTGGTCGTCGGGGGTGAGCGCCCCGTCGCGATATTCGCGGACGTCAATCGTCGACGGATCGACGGAACTGTCCAACACGATCGGCGCGCCGTCGCGAAACACGTAGCCCGAGATCGTGGCCGGCAGATGTTCGCAAAAGTCATACTCCACGGCGCTGTCGCCGGAGCGGAGCACGATGTTCGTGATCAGATCATCGGCCGCGACGCCGCCGCCGTGTGTGCCGACATGCTGGCCCGCGTGGTAATAGCCGGCGGGCTGCACTTCCTTGACGCTGTACGTGCCAGGGACAAGATTGACGAATTCGTACTGGCCAGCGGCATTGGTCGTTGTCTGGGCGACGCGCGTGCCCGAGGCGCCCAGCAGGTAGATCGTGACGCCGCGAATCGGCAGCGCGTTCTCGTCCACGATGCAATCGGCATCCACCGAGTGCACGCTGCCGCGCAGGCTCACGGGGCGCAGCTCGCCGAAATTGTAAAACTGGGCAACCGCGCCCGAGGCCAGCACCACGTTCGTGATCCGATCTCCCGGAGGCGACGTGTCAGCCGTCCCGCCGTGCGTGCCGGGCGAGTCCTTGCCGTCGTGGAAGCCGGCCGGCTGCACCTCCGCCACTCCATACGTACCAGGAGCCAGCCCGGTGAACGAGTAAAACCCGCTCGCATCGGTTGTGGCCGTGGCGCCCGTGGGTGTCTTGCTTGCGTTGAGCAGGCGAACCAGCACTCCGCCGAGAAACGACTCGCCGAGGTCGATCACGCCGTCGTTGTCGTCGTCGACATAGACAAAGCCCGAGATGCTGACCGGCTGTTGCTCGCAGAAGTCGTAGTCGAAACCGTGCTCGTCCGAGCCGATGACGATTCCGCCGATGCGGTCGGGGGCGACGACGCTGCCGCCAGCGGTGCCCACGTGCTCTTCGCCCTGGAAATATCCGGACGGCTGCACCTCTTCCACGCCGTAGGTGCCCAGCGGCAGATCGTCGAACGAGTATCGCCCGCTCGAATCGGTGGTCGTCTGGGCAATGCGATTACCGCTCGCGTCCAACAGGCGAATCGTTACGCCGGCAATGGGTGTCACCAGCGCCTCGTTCTCGCAGTCGTCGCCTTCGAATGCAATGACGCGCCCATGAATACTGCCCGGCAACAGCTCGCCGAAGTTGTATTCCCGCCCAACATGGCCGCTACCGAGAAAGATGCCGACAAATGCGTCGCCGGTGGGACCTGCCGCGACGGTGCCGCCGGCCGTGCCCAGCGTGTCCTTGCCGTCGAGCCAGCCGCTCGGCTGCGTCTCCGTCACACGCCAGTTGCCAGGGTAAAGCCCTGCGGCATCCCACGAACCGTCGGCGGCCGTCGTCAGGATCACCGGTGCGATTGGCGAGACTCCCGGCGGCGGCAGGTCATCGGTCGGCACGTAATCCAGCCGCACGCTTACGCCACCGATTCCCTCTTCGCTGGCTTCGCGAACGCCGTCGTTGTCGCGGTCGTGGTACACGTGTCCATGAAGCTCGGCAGGCCGTGCCTCGGCGAAATTGTTCTGGATGCTGTTCTGGTTCTCAGGGACTACGATCGTGCTGATCACGTCGGGCGAATCGACCACACCGGTCGGCACTCCGCCCACCGTTCCCTCATGCGCGCAGACGCTGAAGTAGCCGACCGGCTGCGTTTCCGACACGCGATAGGTGCCCGGCAGCACTCCGTCGAAGGCGTACGCTCCGTCGGCCGCCGTGAGCACCGGCGCGCCCACTTGCACATATTGCCCGCTGACGAGCTGAAACAGCCGCAGCTCGACTGCCGCGATGCCTCGATCGCTTGCGTCCTGCTCGCAATCCAGATCGATGTCCTCGAACACCTTGCCGGAGATGGTCTGCTGCGGCACATTGATGATGGCCGCGGCCGTATAATCGCGCAGCGGCACGGGGCTGCTTGGGTCGTACTCATCGGGCGGCAGGTCCAGTCCGGCATCGCTCAGTTCGCTGTTGTAGTCGTCGACAAAGATGTCGGACCGCGCGGTGGTGGTGAAATGCGGCCCCGTGAGCGTGGCCTCGAACTTGCTCCCCTCGAACTCGCGCCCCTCGGCGATCGAGCTGGGATTAAGGAAACCCTGCTCGTCGACGTCGACACTGAAGATGAGCTTCTCGCCGGCGTCGAAGCCCGAAAAGTCCATCACTAACCGCGTGCCACCATCGACCAACTGCACGTTGGTGATCGTGAACCCCTGGTGCGATTGGATCGAGAGACCCACGGCGCCAAAGGCGCCGAGGCCGCCGAGCTCGCTATCAAAGAACGGGTCACCCTCGGTCAGGCCGTTGCCGTGCTTGTCACCGTCGATGACGATCCGCGCGAGCTGCGTGCCAGGGACGCCGCCGTTGTAGGTGATTTGAAAGGTGTCGCCGACATCATCCACACCGCCGGTGGCCTCGAAGTAGACCGCGCCCACGTGAATGTCCGCCGCCAGCAGCCTGCGTTCTTCGAGCAACTCGAAACGACATCGCCGCAAGGGGTCATGAATCGCCACGGCCGGTGCCGGGGCGAGACGTGCGACGCGCGGCCGTCGACGCCGGATCCAGTGGGACAATAATCGCATGAGAGCCTCCCTGCTGTAGCTCGGCGATTTTGGGCATTTTGGATTTTCGATTTTGGATTGTGGCTCCAATTCCAATCCAAAATCAAAAATCCAAAATCGCTGGGTGCCACTGGCTCTGCCAGTGCCAGGACCGCTCGTAGCTCTTGCACTGGCAAGGCCAGTGGCACACGAAATCCAACGAAAACGCGAGGAACTCTTCCCGCTCCGACTTATCGTGGCAGAATCGGCGTTTGGGGCTGCCGAACCATATCGCCCGATGGGTCGCGGTTCAGCTCCCAAAGCCGGATCGTCGTATCGAAACTTCCGGACACCAGCGTGCCGGTCGCCGGTGCGTATGCCAGCGCCGCCACCGAACCGGTGTGGCCCACAAGCTGCATCTCTTCCTGTTCGGACGCGACGTTCCAGATGTGCACCATGTTCTCCGTGTCGCCGACCGCCAGGCGGCCCGCTCCGCAGAAGGCCAACGACATCACCTTGCCGGGCCGCGTGAGCAGGGCGGCCATTTCCTCGCCGCGCTGGGCGTCCCAGATGCGGATTTTTCGCCCCTCGCCGGCCGAGGCCAGCAGTCTCTCGTCCTCGGAGAATTCCAAGGCACGAATTCGCTGCTCGTGGCCGGGGAACTTCAGGTGAATCGTTCCCTCGGGCAGGTTCCAGATGCGGATCGAGCCGTCGCGTCCACCGGCGGCGAAGCGGCGGCCGCTATTGGAAAAGCAAACCGCGCGGACGTCGTTGTCCGGGTATTCGAGCTGTCGCGCGAGCCGGTGCGTCGCCACGTCATAGAGCCGCACCGTCGGCTCAAACCCGGCGGCGGCCAATAACGCCTGGTCGGGGCTGAATGCCAGGCAATACACCGCACGCTTGGCCTCGGCGAGCTCATGGTGCAACTGGCCGTCGGCCACGCTCCAAAACCGTATCACTCGATCGTCACCGGCCGAGACAAGCGTTTCCCCGTCGCGTGAAAAGGCCACGGTGCGGACCCAATCCGTGTGACCGCGCAGCGCGTGACGCAACACGCCGTCCGACGCCTGCCAGACGCGAACGACATGGTCGTCGCCGCCGGCCGCCAGCAGACTCCCATCCGCGCTGACGGCCACGGTGGTGACCACGGAGCGCTCGCGCCGCGAGCCTTCAGCGGGCAATTCGATGACGCGCCGCGATTGAAAGACCGCCACCGACTGTGCGTTGCATTCCTCAGACGCCCCAAGAACGATCACCGCCAGCAAGAATCCCCAGCCCCAACGCGCGGCTGCGTTCGACACTGTGATGGCCATGTTGCACCGCCAATGGCGCGCACGGTGGACGCCGTATGATGCGGAGGAATGCGAGCGCATGCTGCCTCGCTTCCGCCGTTTGTTCGAGTGCGCCAACAAACTATCCGCTCAAAGCGAGCAGCGGTGCGCGAATCGGACAAAACAGACCGCACCTGGCCAGCGGCCTCCATGCCGCGTGCGGCCGGCGCGGTTCATCAACTCGTATCGGTCGCAACGAGGCGCGTCGGCCAGAACAATTTGTCGCGCGCGCCGCCTGAGACAAGCCGGCGCGATTAGGCAAACATTGCCGGCGCCCTTGCTCGCCGATTCGTGCCTCCCGCCGCGACTTACGACAGCCCTTCAAGCTGCCGAGTGACCCACCGACGGCGAACTGCCTTGCGACGCGCAAGGATGGAAGAAGCCTGTTGCGGACTCATGAAAATAGTCTTCGCCGCCTCGCTTGGGCGTTGCCAGAAGAACCACGCCTGCGCGAGCGTGAGGTACGCGATCCGCTCGAGCGTCCAGCCATATTGGTCGGCGAGCGCCGTGAAGATTTCTCGCCAGAGGATCGGCGGCGCGCCATCCCCCGGCGGAGTCAGTTTTTTGAGGGGTCCTCCAGGTCGCAGGCTGCGCTACCTTCAGGAACCTCTTCCGCCGCGAGGCGAATCCGCGACAGGTCGTCGGCGCTCAATTGGTCGAGCAGCTTGTGCGTGTCGTCAAGCGTCATCTCGCGCCGCCGCCTTCGCAGCGCCAGCCAGAGCAAGAGCGCCAATCCTTCGCGTGTCGCGGTGTAGTCGACCAGCTCGGCCACCGTAACGCACTTCGCTCGAAGCGATTGGCTGAGCGCCGCATCGAGCAACGTCCGTTTTTCATCGAGCGAGAGCCCTTCCAGACTTGCCTTGACCAATGTCAGAGCGTCGGGACGCGCGTCGAGGAGGTGCTTTTCGATCGTCCCCCAATCGGCCAGCGAGAGCGGCTCGACAAGGTAGGTCTCGCCACCAATCGACAGTGTCGTGGGCGCCGCCGTCAGCGCGTGCAACGCGTTCATGCGGTTGTCCTCTTTGGTTTGCGTTTCACGCCGAGCATAAGCCAGACAGCCGCAACAGGGAAGGACCATATTGGCCACCCTCGACGTACGCGAAGCGCAGCGTAGTTTGTAGCAGGCACGCTCCGCGTGCCGTCGCGCGTCGCTCGACGACTCAAGGTCGCACATCGCCTGGGATTCACCTGATCGGCGGCGCCGGCTACGGCATGCGGAGCATGCCTGCCACGGTGGGGGTGGCCGAATTTGACCTGACCTTTCTTCGCGCGGTCGCCTATGCTCGATCCGCGCTGCGATTGCCATGTGTGCACGCGTTCGCGCGCACACGCGCACGTACGGCGAGCGTGGGGCGGTAGCCGCCCGGTGCGCGACACGCTCGACTTGTTGATGTGCGCGTCCGCGCGCTAGCGGAACAATCGAGGAACAGATCAATGGCGGAAGACGATGCGACCAAACAAG
>Ga0187892_10001014_pt1 | contig 68464 bp, 63 predicted proteins | sample MA1701073metaG_FD_139345 | JGI IMG/M metagenome (GOLD analysis project Ga0187892, IMG submission 139345) | Bio-ooze microbial communities from a basaltic lava cave in the Kipuka Kanohina Cave System on the Island of Hawaii, USA - MA170107-3 metaG ...
CCAAGAATTTCAATCATGCAAGCCAGATTCTCCCATATTACATGCCTACGAATCGGAACCGAGACCGACCCCTTTTCGCTGTGTTATCCGGGGCTTACCTGCTTACGGCAGGGGTAACTTCGGTCTAGCGCGCGCCGCTGTGGCCGAAGCCGCCCGCCCCGCGGGCAGTCGGGTCGAGCGCCTCCACCTCCACGAGCTCCGCCGCCGCCAGCGGCGCGATCACGAGCTGGGCGATGCGGTCTCCCCGGCGCACCCGGAACTCCCGCTCGCCCAGATTCGCGAGCAGGACGCGGAGCTCGCCGCGGTAGTCGGGGTCGATCGTGCCCGGGGCGTTCGGGAGCGCGATGCCGTGCTCGAGGGCCAGCCCGCTGCGCGGGCGGACCTGCCCCTCGTAGCCCTGCGGGATCGCCACGGCGAACCCGGTCGGGACGAGCGCCCGCGCGCCGGGCGGGATCACCAGCTCGCCCTCCACCGCCGCGCGCAGGTCGTAGCCCGCGGCGTGCTCCGTGGCGCGGGCCGGGAGAGGCAGGTCGGCGTTTCCCGGCAGCCGCGCGATCGCGACGCGGGCCGTGGCCCCCGGCGGCAGCATGCGCGCGTTATAGCCCGGGCGCCCCGCGAAGGCCTCAGGAGCCCTGGGCCCCCTCCGCCAGGGCCTCCTTGCGCGAGAGGCGGATCCGGCCGGTGGGATCGATGTCGATGCACTTGGCCAGCACCTCGTCGCCCTCGGACACCACGTCCTCCACCCGCTCGACCCTGCCCTCGGCCAGGTGGCTGATGTGGATCAGCCCATCGGTCCCCGGGAAGATCTCCACGAAGGCCCCGAACTCGGTGATGCGCTTCACCTTGCCCAGGTAGATGCGGTCGAGCTCCGCCTCCTGGGTGAGCTCCTCGACCATCGAGCGGGCGCGGGAGAGCGCCGCCTCGTCCGGCGAGAAGATCGTGACGACGCCGGAGTCCTCGATGTCGATCTTGGTGTTGGTGGTCTCCTGGATGGCGCGGATCACCTTGCCCCCGGGCCCGATCACGTCGCGGATGCGGTCCGGCTTGATGGTGATCTGGACGACCCGCGGCGCGTAGCGCGAGAGCTCCGGGCGCGGCTGGAAGCCGGGCAGCTCGGCGGAGGTCTCCCGGGCCATGCAGTCGAGGATGTGCAGGCGACCCTGGCGCGCCTGTTCCAGCGCGCGCTCCATCACGGCCCAGTCGACGCTCTGGATCTTGAGGTCCATCTGGACCGCCGTGACGCCGTCGCGCGTGCCGGCCACCTTGAAGTCCATGTCCCCCAGGTGGTCCTCGTCGCCCAGGATGTCCGAGAGGATGGCCACCCGACCCCCGTCCTGGATCAGGCCCATGGCGATGCCCGCCACGGGGGCCTTGATCGGGACGCCCGCGTCCATGAGCGCCAGTGTTCCGCCGCAGACCGTGGCCATCGACGAGGAGCCATTCGACTCGAGCACCTCGGCCACGATGCGGATCGTGTACGGGAACTCCTCCGTCTCCGGCAGCACCTGCTTGAGCGCGCGCTCCGCGAGGTTGCCGTGGCCCACCTCCCGGCGCCCGGGGCCGCGCAGCATGCGCGCCTCCCCCACCGAGAAGGGCGGGAAGTTGTAGTGCAGGTAGAAGGGCTTGCTGGTGCGCGACGTCAGCGCGTCGATGGTCTGCTCGTCGCCGGAGCCGCCCAGGGTCGTGAAGACCAGCGCCTGGGTCTCGCCGCGCGTGAAGAGCGCCACGCCGTGGGGCCGCGCCAGCGGACGCACCTCGCAGGCGATGGGACGGATCGCGTCGGGCGTGCGCCCGTCGATGCGCCGGCCGCTGCCCAGCACCTGCTCGCGCACCAGCTCGGAGCGCAGGTCGTGCAGGATCTCGCGCACGCCGGCCTCGAGCTCCCGCTGGCCCTCCCGGCGCGCCTCGATGGCCCCGAGGCTCTCGAGGGGCACCCGCTCGCTGCGGTAGCCCTCCACGCACTCGCTCAGGACCTCGCGGTCCACCGCCGCGAGGGCGGCGTAGCGCTCGGCCTTGGCCTGGATCCGGATCGCCGCGGACAGGCCCGCCCGGGCCCGCTCGCCCACCCGGCGCTCGAGCGCCGAACGGTCCGGGGCCGCCGGGACGTGGCGCTTGGGGCGCCCGCAGCGCTTCTGGAGCTCCTCCTGGAGGTCGATCAGCCGCACCAGCTCGCTGTGGGCGCGCTTGAGCGCCGCCAGGAGCTGCGCCTCGGGCAGCTCCCGGGCCACCCCCTCCACCATCACCAGGGCGCCGCGGCTGCCCGCGACCACCAGATCCATCTCGCTCTCCGGGATCTGGGAGTAGCTGGGATTCACCACCAGCTCGCCGCCGATGCGGCCCATGCGCAGGGCGGCGATGGGGCCCAGGAACGGGATGTCCGAGAGCGAGAGGGCCGTCGAGGCGCCGATGAAGGCCGGGATGTCCGGCGTCGTCTCGGCGTCCGCCGAGAGCACGGTGGCCGTGATCTGCGTCTCGTCCTTGTAGCCCTCGGCGAAGAGCGGCCTTATCGAGCGGTCGATGAAGCGCGAGACCAGGATCTCGCGGTCCGAGAGGCGCCCCTCCCGCTTGAAGAAGCCGCCCGGGATCTTCCCGGCGGCCGAGGTCTTCTCGACGAAGTCGACCACCAGCGGGAAGAAGTCGATGCCCGGGCGCGGAGCGGCGGTGGTCGCGGTGACGAGCACCGCCGTCTCGCCGTAGGTCACGAGGGCCGCTCCGGCGGCGAGCTTGGCGAGGCGTCCGGTCTCGATCTGGAGCCGGCGGCCGGCGAGCTCCATGGATACGGATTCGGGCTGGAACCAATAAGAAGGCATTGGGATGCGTCTCCTCTCCGCCGGCCCTGTGGGCGCAGGCGGAGTCGTTGCGGACGGCAACCGGGGGCTTCGTCGGGAAGGGGAGACGCAAGACCGGAATGCGGAATCAGCGATGGGCGAAGCCCGTTCGGCCTTCGCTCGGCTTCGCCTCGCTGCGGGGACCGCTCCGCGGCCCCTGCGAGGCTTCGCCCATGGCAGACTTCCGCATTCCGCGAGACTGCGCCTCCGCGCCGTCCTGGGGAATGCAGAGCGCCGGCGCCGCCCTAGCGGCGCAGGCCCAGGCGCTCGATCAGCGCCTGGTAGCGATCGAGATCGGTCCTCCGTAGGTAGTCGAGCAGCCGCCGGCGCCGACTGACGAGCGCGAGCAGCCCCCGGCGCGAGTGGTGGTCCTTCTCGTGCTTCTTGAAGTGCTCCGAGAGGAGGTTGATGCGCTCGGTCATGAGCGCCACCTGAACCTCGGGCGAGCCCGTGTCCGTCTCGTGCTGGCGGTGCGCCTCCAGGGTGGTCCGCCTCTGCGCCTGGGTGATCAAGCCGTCCTCTCCGGGTGTAGTGGGCGGGGAGTGTGGCAGAGCTATCCCGGCGGGGCAAGCGTGGGCAGCACCCGCAGGGGCTGGAGACGGCGCCCCGCGTGCATCTCGAGCACGGCCACGAGCGTCCCGTCGGGAGCCACGCCCGCCACGCGGGTGCCGGGCGCCAGCGGCCCCTGCCCGCCCGCCACGTCGCCCCCGTGGAGCACGCGGCGGACCTCCTCCGGGGTGAGGCGCACCACCGGGAGCGCCAGGGGCTCGAGCGGCGAGAGCAGGCGCGCCTCCACGCCCCCCGCCTCGGCCAGGGCCTCCAGGGCCGCGAGCGGGTGGGCCTGGGCGGCGTGGAAGGGCCCGCTGCGCGTGCGGCGCAGAAAGGCCAGGTGAGCGCCGCAGCCGAGCTTCCGGCCGAGATCCGAGGCCAGGGCCCGCACGTAGGTCCCCGCCGAGCACTCGACCTCGATCTCGAGCGCCGGGGGTGCGTAGGCGAGCAGCTCGAGGCGCTCGAGGCGCACGCGCTTGGGCGCGCGCTCCACCTCGAGCCCCTCCCGCGCCAGGCGGTGCAGCGGGACGCCGCCGCGCTTGACCGCGCTGAACATGGGGGGGACCTGCCAGATCTCGCCCAGGAAGGAGCGCAGCGCCGCCCGCACCGCCGCCTCCTCCGGGAAGGGGCCGCTGTGGCGCCGCACCACCTCGCCCTCGGCGTCGAGGGTGTCCGTCTCCTCGCCGAGCTGGATCGAGCCGGCGTAGCACTTGACGCCGCCCTCGACGAAGGGGACGAGCTTGGTGGCCTCGCGCACCGCCAGGGGGAGCACCCCCGTGGCGAGCGGGTCGAGGGTGCCCAGGTGTCCCACGCGGCGCGTACCGAGCCAGCGCCGGGCGGCGTCCACCACGTCGTGGGAGGTCCAGCCCGGCGGCTTGTCGACCACCAGGAAGCCCGCGGGCCCGGGCGCCTCCGGGGGCCGGCCCCTACGTCTCGCCATCGTCCCGCAGCTCCCGCAGGGCCCCGAGAGTCCGGCTGCCGAGCTCGAGGGAGGGGTCGTGGCGGAAGCGCAGGGCCGGCGTGCGCCGCAGCGGCAGCGCGCGCGCCAGGCAGGCGCGCGCGTGGGCGGCGGCGCTCTCGAGCCCTTCCCGGACCTGCTCCACCGCCTCCTCGCCCTCCGCCAGGGTGCTCCAGTAGACGACGGCCGAGGAGAGATCCGGGGCCACGTCCACCCGCGTGAGGGTCACGAGGCGGATGCGCGGGTCCGTGACCTCCTCGCGCAGCACGCGCGCCAGCTCCTCCCGGAGCTGGTGCGCGACCCTCTCCATCCTGCGCGACACGCTGGCTCCTCGCCGCGGGCCCGCTCACGACCCGGCTTCGTCCTCGCCTTCCAGGGCCTCTTCGCCGGCCGGCTCCCAGGCGCCCTCGGCGTGGGCGAGGTCCGCGATCTCGACGTCCGAGCTCATGACCTCGGCCAAGTGCAGCCCCTCGATGAACTCCAGCGCCTGCTCCAGCGCGCGCCGCACGCGCACCGCGTCGCCGCCCGCGCAGGCCAGGCCCAGCACGGCCCGCTGCCAGGTGTCCTGGCCCCCCACCTCCGCCACCGAGAGATTGAAGCGGTTCCGGACCCGCTGGACGATGGAGCGGACGACGCCGCGCTTCTGTTTCAGGGACTGGGACCCGTGGATCTGGATCTCGACGACGGCGGCTCCGACGATCATTCGAGGACGGCGGGCTTCTCCTCCACCACGTAGGTCTCGATCACGTCGCCCACCTTGACGTCGTTGTAGCCCTCGATCCCGATGCCGCACTCGAAGCCCGCGGCGACCTCGCGGACGTCCTCCTTGAAGCGCTTGAGCGAGCCGATGCGGCCCTGGTAGATCTGGACGCCGTCGCGCAGCAGGCGGCAGCTCGCGCCGCGCCGGACGCGGCCCTCGGCCACGTAGGAGCCGGCGGCGGTCCCGACCTTCGGCACCGTGAAGGTCTGCCGGACCTCCGCGCGCCCCTGGAACTCCTCGGAGATCGTCGGCGGCAGGAGCCCCGCCATGGCCTTCTTCACGTCATCGGTGACTTCGTAGATGATCCGGTAGGAGCGCACGTCGACGCCCTGCCCTTCGGCCGCTCGGCGCGCTGCCGGGTCCGGGCGCACGTGGAAGCCGATCACGATGGCGTCGCTGGCCTTGGCCAGCATGATGTCGCTCTCGGTGACGGCCCCCACCCCGGAGAGGATCACGTCGACCTTCACCGCGTCGGTGGAGAGCTTCAAGAGCGCGTCGCGCAGCGCCTCGACGGAGCCCTGGACGTCGGCCTTGATCACCACGCGCAGCTCGCGGATCCCGCCCCCTTCGGCCTGGGCGAAGAAGTCCTCGAGGCTCACCGCCGGCCGGGCCTCCGCGGGCTCCCCGCGCCGTTCGGCGAGCCGGTGGTCGACGATCTGCTTGGCGAGCCTCTCGCTCTCGACGGCGTGGAAGGCCTCGCCCGCGTCGGGAACCCCGGCGAGGCCGATCAGCTGCACGGGCGTCGAGGGCCCCGCCTCCTCGAGCCGCTTGCCGTTCTCGTCCTCCATCACGCGGACCCGGCCGGCGCAGGTGCCCACCACGACGGCGTCGCCGCGCCGCAGCGTCCCCTGCTGGACCAGCACCGTGGCCACCGGGCCGCGGCCCTTGTCGAGATTGGCCTCCAGCACCACGCCGCTGGCCCGCAGCTGCGGATTGGCCCTGAGCTCGAGGACCTCCGCCTGGAGCCCGATCGTCTCGAGCAGCTTGTCGAGGCCGGTGCCCTTGACGGCCGAGACGTCGACGCACAGGACCTCGCCGCCGAATTCCTCGGGGACGAGCCCGTGCTCCATCAGGCGCTGGCGCGTCAGCTGCGGGTTCGCCGCCGGGAGGTCGCACTTGTTGATCGCGACCACGATCGGGACGCCCGCGGCCTTGGCGTGGTCGATGGCCTCGACCGTCTGGGGCATGATGCCCTCGGTGGCGGCGATCACCAGGACCACGAGGTCCGTCACCTGGGCCCCGCGCGCCCGCATCGCGGTGAAGGCCGCATGGCCCGGTGTGTCGATGAAGCTGAGCTTCGAGCCGCCCACCTCCACCTGATAGGCGCCGATGTGCTGCGTGATGCCGCCCGCCTCGCCGGCCACGACGTTGGTGCGGCGGATCGCGTCGAGCAGCGAGGTCTTGCCGTGGTCCACGTGCCCCATCACGGTGATGATGGGGGGGCGCGCTACCCGATCGGCGGCGGCCTGCTCGGTACCCACCGCCTCGAGGAAGGCCTCCTCGCGGAACGCCACGTCCTGGACCTCGAAGCCGAACTCGCGGGCCACGGCGCGGGCGGTCTCGACCTCGATCGACTGGTTGATCGACGCCATGGTGCCCAGGGCCATGAGGCGCCGCTGCACCTCGGGCGCCTTCGCCCCCATCATGCGCGCCAGCTCGCCCACGCCGATCGACCCCTCCACGCGCAGCGTGCGCTTCTCCTCCCGCGGCGCCCCGGCGCGGACGGGCTTGGCGGGCGCGTCGCGCCGGCGCCGGCGCGGGGAGAGCAGGCTCCTGGGCTCGAGGGTCACCTGCCGGCGCAGGGGCGCGCGCCCGATCGCCTGGCGCGCCAGGCGCTCCTGCTCGCGCAGGTTCACGACCTCGCGCACGAGCTTGCGCTGCCGGCCCCCCGAGCGGTCCGGGCCGTCGGCCTGGGTGCGCCCTTCGCCGCCGCGGGCCCCGGCAGCCGCCGCCTCGCCCTGGGCCTCGGCCGCGATCGGCTCGGGCTGCGGCTCCGGCACGGCCGGGAGCCGCGGCGCCTCGGCGGCGATCGGCTCCTCCCCCGGCTCGGGCGGCGGCGCCGGCGCGGGCTCCGCGGGGGTGGTGACCCGCGGCGCGGGGGCCACCGGCACGGCGAGCAGCGGGGCGGGCTCGGGCACCGGCTCCGGCTCCGCCTCGCGCCGGCGGCGGCGGATCACGGCGGCGCCGTCGCGGCGCTCGACGCGCCGCTCGGTCACGACCCCGTCGCGCTCGCGGGCGCCGCCGAACTTCTCGCGCAGGAGCGCCGCCTCGGCCTCGTCGATGGGGGCCATCGGGCTCTTGAGCAGGACCCCCACCGAGGCGGCCTTCTCGACCAGCTCGGTGCGCTCGATCCCGAGCTCCTCGGCCAGCTTGTACGCCCTGATCTTGGCCATCGGCCCCTTCAGTCCCAGTCTCTCACCCTCGCCGGACCCGACCGGCGGCGGCTACTGGCCGCCTCCGGGCTCGGGAGTCGGCGCGCCCGCGGCGCCCTCCGCGGCCGCAGCGCTCTCCGCCGCCGCGGCCCGCGCCTGCTCCTCCTGCTGGCGCAGCGCCTCGAGGCGCGCGGCCTCCTCCTCCTCGCGCTTCTGCACGGCGAGCTCCGCGGCCCGCGCCTTGATCCGGCGCGCGCCCGCCTCGTCGATGCCGGGCAGCGAGGTCAGCAGCTCCATCTGGCAGCCGGCCAGATCCTCGAGGGAGGTGACCCCCTGCTGAAGCAGCAGCTCGGCGTCGGCGTCGCCGCAGCCCTCGACCACCGAGACCGCCTCGGCCAGCCACTGGGCCAGCTCGCGCATCTTCGACTCGCTCTTGATGTCGATCCTCCAGCCCGTGAGCTGGACCGCCAGGCGCACGTTCTGCCCCTTGCGGCCGATCGCCAGCGAGAGCTGGTCGTCGGGGACGATCACGTCCATGGACTTGGCGGCGTCGTCGATGATCACCTTCGAGACCTGCGCCGGCGAGAGCGCCGAGCAGACGTAGCGCGCCGGATCCGGGCTCCAGGGCACGATGTCGATGCGCTCGCCGCGCAGCTCCTGCACCACCGCCTGGACGCGGCTCCCCTTCATTCCGACGCAGGCGCCCACCGGGTCCACGTCGCTGTCGCGGGACGCCACCGCGATCTTGGAGCGCCCCCCGGGCTCCCGCGCGGCGGACTGGATCGTCACGATCCCCTCGTACATCTCGGGGACCTCCTGCTCGAAGAGCTTGGTCAGGAACTCGATGCAGGTGCGCGAGAGGACGATCTGCGATCCCTTGGTGTTCTTGTTCACCTCGACCACGTAGGCGCGGATGCGATCGTTGGGCCGGTAGGTCTCGCGCGGCACCTGCTCCTTGAGCGGCAGCACCGCCTCGGCCCGCCCGAGGTCCACGATGATGGCACCCTTCTCGAAGCGGCGGACGATGCCGTTCACGATCTCGGCCTGGCGGTCCTTGTACTCCTCGTAGACGTTGTCGCGCTCGGCCTCGCGGATGCGCTGGATGATCACCTGCTTGGCCGCCTGGGCGAGGATCCGACCGAAGCCGGAGCTGTCGACCTTGATGCCGATCTCGTCCCCGGCCTCCGCCTCCGCGTCGTACTCGCGCGCCTTCGCCAGGCTGATCTGGTTCTTCGGGTTCTCCACCTGCTCGACGACCTGGCGGAACTCGAAGAGCTCCACCTCGCCGAGCTCGTCGTTGTAGCGCGCATCGATCTCGCACTCGGCGCCTTCGCGGCGCGCGGCCTGCCGCATCGCCTCCTCCAGGGCGGCGATGATCTCCTTGCGATCGATGCCCTTGTCCTTGGCGACCTGATCGATCTCACGTTTCAGTGCCAGCACCTGCCCGTCCTCCGCGACGTCACCGCGCCCGGCGCGCGAAATCCGCGGCGGTGAACTGATAGACGGTATTCGCCTTGGCCACCTCCGCGAACGGGATTCCGACCAGGGCCCCGTCGACCTCCAGATTCGCGACCCCGCCGGCGAACGCGACGAGCCGCCCGCGGAAGCGCCGGCGGCCGCCGAGGGGCTGCCGCGTCTCGATCCGCACCTCGCGGCCCAGGGCGGCCTCGAAGTCCTTCTCGCGCGCCAGCATCCGGTCGAGCCCCGGCGAGGAGACCTCGAGGTGGTAGGAGACGGGGAAGCCGGCCCCCGCGTCGAGGTGCGTCTCGATCTCGCGCGAGACGCTGGCGCAGCGCTCCACCGGCACGCGCCCGTCCATCTGCGGCGTGTCGATCGTGACGCGCACGTGCCAGGGCGCCCGACCCCGCCGCACGGCGAGGTCGACGAGCTCGAGGCCCGAGTCGACGACCACCGGCTCGATCAAGCGCCTGAGGTCCTCCGGGATGTCGCGGTACACCACCACCCCGCCCGCAAACAAAAAAAGCGGACGAGTCGCCCACTTTCCCCCTGGCTCCCGGGGGCATCCGGATGCCCCCGCGGCCAGGATCCGCTCCTGCCCGCGCCCCCCGCCGCGGCGAGCGCGAGAAGGACCGGCGAATGGTCCGATAAGCCCGCGAAATCTATCCGATTTGACGCCCGATGGCAATGTGCCCCCCGGGGCAAGGGCGCCGCCAGCGGCCGAGCACCGGGACGCGGGGAACGCCGCAAGAACGCGTGGGGGATGTCTGCGCGGGCCGCGGTCTCCCGTCGCCCGAAGAGCCCGGGCTCGGCCCTGGTACCCCGGGGGCGCGCGGCCTCGAGCCACCGGACCGGGTCTCGCGGGCCCCGGGTCGGGGATCAGCGGCCGAGCTCGAGGCGGCCCACCAGGTCGGCCACCCGGGCCACGCCGTGGCGCTGGCACCACCCGGCCAGGCCCTCGGCGACCTGGCCCGCCACCGCCGGGTCCAGGTAGCTCGCGGTGCCGACCTGCACCGCGCTGGCGCCGCACAAGAGGAACTTGATGGCGTCCTCGGCGCTCCCGATGCCGCCGATCCCGCACAGGGGGAGCGAGACGGCCCGGGCGGCCTGCCAGACCATGCGCAGCGCGATCGGGCGGATCGCGGGTCCCGAGAGCCCCCCGAGCCCGTTCGAGAGCACGGGCCGGCGCGTCTCCACGTCGACCTCGAGGGCCTGCACCGAGTTGATGAGCGAGAGCGCGTCGGCGCCCTCGCCCTCGCAGACGCGGGCCAGCTCGCCGATGTCGGTCACGTTGGGCGAGAGCTTGACGAGCAGGGGGCCGCTGGTGGCGCGGCGGGTGGCCCGCACCAGCTCGCGCAGCACGCGCGGGCTCTGGCCGAACTCGATGCCGCCGCTCTTCACGTGCGGGCAGGAGGCGTTGATCTCGATGCCGGCGACGCGCGGCGCGCCCGAGAGGCGCTTGCACACCTCGACGTAGCGCTGGGTCTCCGTCTCGAAGACGCTCGCCAGGACCACGACCCCCTCCGGCACGGCCGGGAGCTTCTCGCGCAGGAAGGCCTCGACCCCCACGTTCTCGAGGCTGATGGCGTTCAGCAGCGCCGAAGGCGCCTCCGCGATGCGGGGCGGCGGATTCCCGGAGCGCGGCTCGAGCGTCAGGCTCTTGGCCACGAAGCCGCCGAGCTGGCGCAGGTCGAGGAAGGGCGCGAGCTCCGCGCCGTAGCCGCAGGTCCCCGAGGCCAGGAGCACCGGATTGCGCAGCGCGATCCCGCCCAGGTCCACCCGCAGGTCGACGGCGGCGGCGCTCTTCACGCGAGGCCCTCCCAGGCGAGGGCCCCGGCCTCGAACATGGGCCCGTCGCGGCACACCAGCGCGAAGCCCCCGCCGGCGCGGGGGGCGGCGCAGCCCAGGCAGACGCCGAACCCGCAGGCCATGTGGTTCTCGAGGGAGACGAGGCAGCGGGAGCCGCGCGCGCGCGCCAGCTCGGCGGCGCGGCGCATCATGGGCGTGGGCCCGCAGGCGTAGACGCAAGCCGGCCCCCCCTCGGCGAGGGCCGCCTCGAGGAGCGCGGTGGCGAGGCCCCGCGCACCGCGGCTGCCGTCCTCGGTGGCGATGCGCAGCTCGACGGCGAGCGCGGCGAAGTCCTCGGTGCCCATCAGGTCCGCGGCGCTGCGCGCGCCGAAGAGGACGGTCACCGGCGCCGCCGGCGCGAGGCGCGCCGCGAGCTCGTAGAGCGAGGCGATCCCGGTGCCGCCGCCCAGCAGCAGCGCGCGCTCCCCGGGCGCCGGCGCGGGGAAGGCGCGGCCCAGGGGACCCACGAAGCCCACGCGCTGGCCGGGCAGCGCCTCGGCGAGCAGCGCCGTGCCGCGGCCGCAGACCTTGTAGAGGATCTCCACCTCGGCCGCGCCGCCGCGCGCGCGGGCGCGGTAGATGGCCATCGGCCGCGGAAGCAGGGGATCGCTGCGCGGGACGCTCGCGCGCGCGCCGGGCGAGAGCATGGCGAACTGGCCGGGCCCGAAGCCGCGCCAGCCGGGCACGCCCAGCACCAGCCGGTGTTGCGGACCGCCCTCGTTCCGGCTGGCCAGCACCCGGGCCTCGAGCCGCAGGGGCGCAGGGGTGGGGGGCGGCTGGGTCACCGGGCTCTCCTCGTCTCTCCAGGGCCGCCCGGCGCGAGAAGCGCCTGATCTGCCGGGGCCCGAAGCCGCGCCTTTTCGCCTAAGTCCTCGAAAAACCTAGTCAAAGGACGACGATGCCGCAATCGGTCCAATTCAAGATTCGAGCGCGGGGCGCCGATAGGCGCCGGGAGGTCCAAGCGCAGGGGGGCCCGATTGGCGAGCATCGACCGGCAGCGCGAGCGCTTCCGCACCGACCCCGGGGACGGGCGCTCCTTCGAGGCGCTCGAAGAGCACTACTTCCTCGCGGGAGAGTGGGAGCAGCTGATCGCGCTCTACCAGCGGCGCCTGCTCGCCCCCGACGTGAAGGAGCACGCGCGCCGGCGCGCCGAGGTCCTCTTCCGCCTCGGGCAGGTCTGGGAGGAGCGCATCGGGCAGGTCGACCGCGCGATGGTCTGCTACCAGGAGACGCTGCGCGCCGATCCGAGCTACCGGCCGGCCCTCGGCCAGCTGCGCCGGCTCCACGCGGCGCGGGGCCAGTGGGAGGTGGCGCTCCAGATCGCCGAGCTCGAGACGGCGCTGCCCCTGCGCGGCGACGAGCGCGCGGATCTGCTGGCCGAGATCGCGCACATCTGGCTCGATCCCCTCGGCGATCCGGCCCAGGCGCTCGTCTGGTTCCGCCGCGCCCTCGCCGAGTGGGAGGACTGCCCGCGGGCCCTCGAGGGGGCAGCGCGCGCCTTCGAGGCCGCCGGGCAGCCGCGCAAGGCGGCCCGCGCCTGGGAGCGCCGCATCGCCCAGCTGCGGGGCGAGCCGCGCGCGGACGCGCTGCTGGCCCTGGCGCGCCTCGAAGAGGGGCCGCTGGGCGAGCCGGAGGCCGCCGCCCTGCTCGCCCAGCGGGCCCTCGAGGACGCTCCCCGCCATCCGGTCGCCCTGGAGGCGGTGGCGCGCGAGGCGACCCGACGGGGGCACTGGAAGCTCCTGGCCGGGCTGGCCGAGCGGCGCTTCGAGCTCACCGCCGCCCCCGCCCAGCGCCTGGAGATCGCCCTCGAGGCGGGTCGCCTCGAGCTCGAGGAGCTGGGCAACGCCGTCGCCGCCCGCGCCTGGCTGGAGCGCGCCCGCGAGATCGCGCCCGAGGAGCCGCTCGTGCTGGAGGCGCTGGCCGACCACCACCGCGCCCAGGGCGAGGAGGAGGCGCTGCTGGCCTGCCTGGAGCGGCTGCTCGCGCAGCGGGCCGACGCCCCCCCGATCGCCGCGCTGCTCGAGGCCGCCACGCTGCACTCCGAGCGCGGCGCCGACGAGCGCTCCCTCGCCTGCCTGGAGCGGGCCCGCGCCCGAGCGCCCGACGACGCCCTCGTGCTCGAGGCGCTGGCCGACGGCCTGGCCCGCGCGCGCCGCTGGGACGAGCTCGCGCGGGTGCTCGAGCGGCGCGCGGCGCTCCTCGACGGCGACCCCGGGTCCCAGGCGGCGGTGCTCGCGGAGCTCGGCCGGGTGGAGCTCGAGGAGCTCCGCGACAGCGCGGCCGCGCGGTCCGCCTTCCAGCGCGCCTTCCAGGCCGACCCGGCCGCGCCGGGCGTCGCCACGGCGCTCGAGCAGCTCTACCTCGAGGCACGGGCCCACGAGGAGCTGCGCGCGCTCTACCGGGCGGCCGGGAGCGCCGGACCCGAGGAGGAGCGGGCCGGCTTCCTGTGCTCCCTGGGCGAGTTCGAGGCCGAATGGCTGGGCGAGCCGGCGGCGGCGGAGCGGAGCTTCGAGGCCGCCCTGGCCCTCGACCCGGAGATCCCCGCCGCGCACCGCGGCCTCCAGGCCCTCGCGGCGCGCAGCCAGGACGAGGACGCGCTGCTGCACGCCTATCGCCGCGAGGCCGAGAGCAGCGCCGATCGCGGCCGGCTCGCCTTCCTGGTGGGGGAGCTGGCCCTGCGGCTCGAGCGGCGGGGGGAGCTCGAGGAGGCCCTGGCGTGGAGCGAGCGCTGGGCCCTCGCCGCGCCCGACGACGTGCGCGCCCTCTCGGAGCGCGCGCGCTTCGCCCAGGCGCTGGGCCGCGAGGAGGAGCTCCTCGCGAGCCTCGACCGCCTCGACGGGCTGCTCCAGGGCCCCGAGCTCGGCACCAACCGCCGCCGCCTGGGAGCGCTCCACGCCGCGGCGGGGCGGGACGAGGACGCGATCCGCGCCTTCGAGGCGGCCCTGGCCCTCGACCCGCGGGACGCGCAGGCCCTGCGCGAGCTCGTGCCCTGCCTGGAGCGGAGGGGCCGCGCCCACGAGCTCGTGGGCGCGCGCCGCCGGCTCGCCGACCTCCTCGCGCCGCCCGAGCGGGCCCGCTGCCTCGACGCCCTCGCGCGCGATCTCGAGGAGCGCCTGGGCGACGTGGCCGGCGCCATCGAGGTGCTGGAGCGGCTCGGCGCCGAGCCCGGGGCCCCCGCCGACACGGACGAGCGTCGGGGAGCGCTCCTCGAGCGCGCGGGCCGTTTCGAGGAGCTGGCCCGGCAGCTCGAGGGACGCGCGCGGGCGCTCCCGGAGGGCGACCCGCGGGCCCGGGAGCTCGATCTGCGGCGCGCGGCGCTGCTCCTGGGCCCCCTGGCCCGCTTCGACGAGGCCGCGGAGGTGTACGGCGCCGTCCGCAGCGGCGACCCGCAGTCGCGCGAGGCGCGCCTCGGCCTCGAGCGCGCCATCCGCGCCGGCGGGCGCCCCGAGCAGCTGGCCGCCTTCCTGGCCGGCGAGATGCGCAGCGAGCCGGACCCCGCCCGGCGCGAGCGCCTGGCCTTCGAGCGCGCGCTGCTCCTCGAGCAGGAGCTCGGCGACGCGACGGGGGCCCTCGAGATCCAGCGCGAGCTCGCACTCGCCGCCCGGGACCCGGAGCTGCGCCGCGCCGCGGTGCAGAGGCTCGAGGCGCTGCTCGAGCGGGCCGGCGCCTTCCAGGCCCTGCGCGAGCACCTGGAGCGCGAGCTCGGCGCCGCCGGGGAGGACGCGGCCGCAGCCCTCCACGACCGGCTGGGCGCCCTCTGCCGCGATCGCCTGGCGGACCCCATCGCGGCCATCGCGCACCTCGAGGCCGCCGCCGAAGGAGCGCCGGCCCGCCCCGAGCGGTGGGCGGCGCTGGCCGAGCTCTACGCCGAGACCGGCCGCAGCGCGGAGCTGGTGCGGGCCCTCGAGGCGGAGCTCGAGACCGGGCCCGGCCCCGAGCGCGAGATCGCGCTGCGCGCGCGCGCCGCCGAGACCTGCGCCAGCGCGCTCCTGGATCCCGAGCGGGCGCGCCGACACGCCGAGCGCGTGCTCGAGCTCGACCCCCGGCACTCCGGGGTCGCCGGATTCCTGATCCAGCACTGGGAGCGCAGCGGGCAGCCGAGCGCGGTGGTGCGACTGCTCGAGGACCGCCTGCGCGCGCTGCGGCCCGAGCGCGGCGAGCGCGATGCGGCGCGCAGCGCCGAGCGCACCTCGCTGCGCCTGCGCATCGCGGGGCTGCGGGCCGGCTCCCTGGAAGACCTGGACGGCGCGATCGCCGTGCTCGAGGCGGCCCTCGAGGAGACCGGGACGACCCCCGCGGTGGCGGAGCCGCTGGCGGACCTCTACCAGCGCGCCGGCTACCCCGAGGACCTGATCGAGCTGTGCCGCCGGGCCGGCGAGGGCTGCGCGGAGCCGAGCGAGCGGGCCGGCTGGTCCCTGCGCATGGGCGACGCGCTGCGCGAGCGCAAGCAGGAGGCGGAGGCGGCGGAGGCCTATCGCCGGGCCCTGGACGACCGGCCCGACTGCGGCGAGGCACAGTCCGCGCTGCGCGAGATCTACCGCAGCCTGCGCGAGCACGGGGCCCTGGCGCGGCTGCTCGAGCAGCAGCTCGCGCGGGCCACGGGCCCCGAGGAGGTGGCCGCCCGGCTCGAGCTCGCGGGGCTCCTGGCCGGCCCGCTCGACCGCGCCGCGGACGCCCTGCCGGAGCTGCGGCGGGTGCTCGAGCTGGCGCCCGGCCACGCCGCGGCCCTCGAGCAGGCGCTCTTCCTGGCGGATCGCCTGGGCCGTCACGAGGAGCTGCTCGAGCTCCTGGACCAGGCGCTCGGCCGACCCCTGCCGCGCAGCGCGCGCAGCGAGCTCCTGGCGCGCCGCGCGAAGCTCCTGGCGGAGCGGCTCGAGCGCCCCGGGCCCGCTTGCGCCTCCTACCGCGAGGCCCTGGCCCTGGATCCGGCGCGCCGCGATCTGCGCCGGGCCCTGGGCCGGATCCTGGTGCAGCGCGGGGAGATCGAGGAGGCCCTGGACTGCCTCTACCGCGAGGCCTTCGGCGCCTCCGGCGAGGAGCGGGCCGCGCTCTTCGAGCAGGCGGCAGAGCTGGCGGGAGCGCACCTGGCTCCCGACGCGAGCCTGCCCTGGCTCGAGCGGCTGCGGCGCGAGCGGCCCCGCGACGCGGCCGTCGTGGCGCGGATCGGCGAGGTGCACCGGGCGGCGGGCCGCCGCGAGGCCTGCCTGCGGGCCCTCGAGGAGGAGAGCGAGCTCGTCGCCGGCACCCCGCGCTGGCGCGAGCTCCAGCGCGAGCGCGCCCGCCTGCTCGAGCAGGAGCTCGGCTGCCCGAGCCGCGCGGCCCTGGTCCTCGAGCCGCTGCGACGGGCGGAGCCCGCCGACGCCGCCGTGCGGCGAGAGCTCGCGCGCCTGTACGCGGGCCTCGGACGCACCCGCGAGCGGCTGGAGGTGCTGGAGGAGCTCGCCCTGCTCGGGGGGGAGCCGGACCCGGGGGCCCTGCTCGCCGAGGCCGCGAGCCTGGCCGGCGACGCCCTCGGCGAGCCGGCGCGCGCGGCGCGCCACTGGCTGTGCGCGGTGGCCGCCGCGCCGGAGGGCTCCGTGCGCCGGGTCGAGCTGCTGCGCGCGCTCGGGCGCTCCCTGCGCGAGGCCGGCTGGCTCGATGCCTGGGCGCGCTGCGCCGAGGCCGAGCTCGCCGGACTCGATCCCGAGGCGCCCGTCTTCCTCGACCGGCGCCGCGAGCTCCAGCGCGAGCTGGCGCGCGCCTACGAGGGAGCGCTGGCGCGCCCGGACGAGGCGCTCCGCCACCGCCGCGCGCTCCTGGACGGCGCCGCGCCGGCGGAGCTGGCCGGGCCGGCCCTCGACGCGGAGGAGCAGGCGCTCCTGCGCGGGCTGCGCGCCCAGAGCCGCGTCGTCGAGCTCGAGGTCCGCCTGGCGGCGCGGCTGGCCCGCCGCCCCCGCGACCCGGAGGGCTGGCTCGAGCTCGGGCGCCTGCGCGAGGAGCGCCTGCGCGCGCTGCCCGGCGCGGCGGAGGCCTATCGGCGCGTGCTCCAGGAGGAGCCCAACTGCCTGCCCGCCCTGCGCGGACTGCGCGGCGTGGCGGAGCGGCTGGGCCGCTTCGACGAGGTCGCCGAGACCCTCGAGCGGGAATGCCTGCACCCGCAGCTCGGCGCGCCGGCCGAGCGCTCGGCCCTCCTCGAGCAGCTCGGTCACGTCTACTGGCAGCGCCTGCAGTCCACCACCCGCGCCTCCCGCTGCTACGCCGCGGCCCTGGAGGCGAACCCGCAGAACTTCGGCGCCCTGCGCGCCCTCGAGGGGCTGCTCGAGGCGATGGAGGACTGGCGGGGAGCCCTGGAGCTGTGCGAGAGCGAGGTCGAGGTGCTGGGCGAGGCCGAGCCCGAACGCCGCCGCGAGCTCTGGCTGCGCGTGGCCGACCTGGCCCGCGAGCGGATCGGGGACCGCGAGCGGGCCCGCCGCGCCTGCGAGCAGGCCGCCCTGCTGGGCCCGCTGCCCGCGGCACGGCGCGCCGAGCTGGCGGAGCTGCACCGCCAGTGCGGCGATCTCGAGGCGTACTGCTCGGTCCTGGCGGATTGGTGCGACGATCCGCAGGCCGAGGCGAGCGGCGCAGACCACGTGCGGCTCGCCGAGGCGCTGCTCGAGCTCGGGCGCGCGGACGCGGGGGAGGCGCGGGTCGAGCGCGCGCTGGCCGCGCACCCCGCATGCGCCGCGGCCTGGGACCTCGCGGCGCGCCTGCGCGAGCAGCGCGGCGAGGTCCCCGGCGCCTGGGAGGCGCTGGCGCGCGCCGCGCAGCTGGTCCCGGACCCGGAGGCCGCCGAGCGCCTGCTCGGCGCCTCCCGCCTGGCGGCGCCCCGGGACCCGGGCCACGCGGCGCAGCTGCTCCGGGAGGCGGCGCGGCGCGACCCGGCGGCGGCCCCGGTGCAGGCCGCGCTGTCCCGGCTCGCCCTCGAGCTCGGCCAGCTCGAGGAGGCGGTCGCCGCGGCGCGGCGGGCCCTGGACCTGCTCGGGCGCGGCAGCCCCCGCACCCCGGAGCGCCGCGCCGCACGGCTCGAGGCGGCGCTGGCGGGCGCGCGCGCCGCGCGGGAGCTCGGGGACCTGGAGGCCGCCGCCCAGCTCTTCTCCACCGCGCTCTCGGTGGAGCCCGAGCACGCGCAGGCCCTGGCGGGCTACGGCGAGGTGCTGGGCGAGCTCGGCGACCTGGCCGGCGCCCGCTTCGCCCTGGAGCCCGTGCTGGCGGGCGGCGGGGCGTATCCTGCCCGGGCGCTCCATCTCGTCCTGGTGGGCCGCGGTCTGGAGCTGGCCGGCGAGAGCGAGGCCGCCGCGGAGCGCTACCTGGCCGCCCTGCGCGAAGACCCGAAGCTCGACGAGGCCCACGCCCGCCTGCTGGCGATCTTCGAAGCGGCGGGCCGGGTCGACGAAGGGATCGCCGCCCTGGAGCGCTGGGCCGAGGTCGCGCCGGCGCCCGACGCCTACGCCGCGCGGCTCCAGCGGGCCGCCGAGTGGGAGCTCCGCGTCGGCGGCCGCGCCGAATCGGCCGAGCGCCACCTGCGCCAGGTCCTCGAGGCGGATCCGGGCCCGGCGCGGCCCTGGGAGGCCCTGGCCGGCCTGGTCCTCGAGAGCGGCCGGGTCGACGAGGCCCTCGAGGTCGCCACCCGCGGGCTCGCCAGCCGGGTCGAGCAGGCCGGGCGCGGGCCCCTGGCGCTGATCCGGGCCCGCGCCCTCGAGCAGCGGGGCGAGGCCGAGGCGGCGGCAGAGGCCTGGGGCCAGGCCGCCGCCGCCCTGCCCCGCTCGAGCGAGGCGGCCCTGGCCCAGGCGCGGCTGCTGCGCGGCCTGGGACTCTGGTCCGCGGCGGCCGACGCCCTCGAGGCCTTCGCCGCCCGCCACCCGGGCGACGCCGCGGGGGAGCTCTCCGAGGTGCTGCACCAGCTCGGGCGCCTGCTGGCCGGCCCGCTGGAATCCCTGGACCGGGCCCTCGCCGTCTACCGGCGCGCCATCGCGCTCTCTCCCGAGCGCGCCGAGCTGCGCGGCGCGCTGGCGGAGCTCCTGAGCCACCGGCCCGCGGAGTGGGAGGAGGCCCGCGCCCACTACGAGATCCTGCTCGACGCCGACCCGACGAATCCCCGCTGGCTGCGCGGGGCCCTGCGCGCTGCGGAGCGGCGGCGCTCGGAGGCGGGCGTCGCCGCGGGCCTGCGCATCCTGCGCGCGCTCGGCTCCGCGACGCCCGAGGAGTGCCAGGCCGTGCTGCCGGCGGGCCGTCCGCCCATCGCCGATCGCTTCGAGCTCGACAGTCCGCTCTTCGAGAAGCTGCGCCGGGTGGCCATGGACTGCGCCGGGGAGATCGCGGCAGCGCTGCGCGTCTCGGGCGCGGCGCCCGCTCCGGCGGCGAGCGACGCGGCCGGCCCTTCGGCGCTGCGCGCCGCGAGCCTGGCGGCGGAGGCGCGGCTCGCGGCCGCGGCTCTGCTGCCGCTCCCGGACGCGAGGGTCGGCGAGGTGCTGGGGCTCGTGGCGCAGATGGCCCTCGCGCCGGATCAGGTGCGCGGCGACGGCCAGCTCGTGAACGCCCTCGGCCAGGCGCTGGGGCGGCGCTCCCAGAAGCGGGTGCGCCAGCTCCTCGAGGGCGAGTCGGCCGCCACCATCGAGCGCCTCGACTGGGGCGCCTGGCGCTCCGAGCTGCGCGCGCTCGCCATGGCCCAGGCCCTCGACGAGGGACGCCGCGACCTGCGCGCGGGGCTCGCGCTTCTGGCCTGCGACGCCGGGGAGCGCGACCCCGCCGATCTCCTCGAGGGCGCGGACCTGACGCTGCTCGTGGCGACGAGCCCCGCGGCCACGGCGCTCCTGCGGCTCGCCGTGCGGGGCTGGCTGCGGGCCTTCTGAATGCAGGACCGAGGGGCGCGCAGCGAGGCGAGGCCGAGCGGAGCTCGAGGGAATCGCCGCCGAGGCCACGGTTGCACAGCCTCCCGGGCCGGGGCCGGCGCGTGAGTCTCCGGTCCCCGCCCCGCGTTCGGCTCCACCGGCGCCGAACCCTGCACCTCTCGGTGGAGTTCCGCTGCCGCCACGGCCTGCGGCGCGAGACCGCGACCACGCTCGGCGCCGGCGGCCTCTTCATCGCCACCGACGATCCCCTGGCCCCCCGCGAGATCCTGCGGCTGCGCCTCCAGCTGCCGGGCTCGGACCAGGTCCACGAGATCCCGGGCCGGGTGGTGTGGTGCAAGCGGCCGCAGGACCCGGGCGACTTCTCGCCGGGAATGGGGGTCGAGTTCACCGACCGCGCGGCCGCGGGGCGCCTCGCGCGCGAGCTCGAAGCCCTCGACTGAGCAGCCGAGCCGAGATCAGAGGGCCAGGCCGGGGAGATCCGCCGGGGGCCCGAGCGGGGAGCCCGGCTCCTCGATGCGCCAGGCCGCCGGGGTATCGAGGATCCCGGCCACGAGCCGCTGGTGCAGGGAGTGCCCGCCGCGCTCCACCACCACGTGGCCCAACAGGGGGAGCCCGAGCAGCGCGAGGTCACCCAGCAGGTCGAGGACCTTGTGGCGCACGAACTCGTCGGGCCAGCGCAGCCCTTCCGGATTCACGACGCCCTGCCCGTCGAGCACGACGGCGTTGTCGAGCGATCCGCCGCGCGCGAAGCCCGCCCGCCAGAGGTCCTGGACCTCGCTCAGGAAGCCGAAGGTGCGGGCCCCCGCGAGCTCGCGCTCGAAGAGCCGGGCCTCGAGCCGCTCCAGGTGGTACTCCTGGCGGCCGATGGCCGGGTGCTCGAAGTCGACGGCGTAGCTCACGCGCAGCCGGGGCGCCGGCTCGACCCGGATGCGCCGGTCCCCCTCCTCGACGGCGATGGGGCAGCGGATGCGCAGCGCGGGGCGCAGCGCGCGCTGGGGGAAGAGGCCCGCCGAGCGCAGCAGGTAGGAGAAGTCCGCCGCGCTGCCGTCCATCACCGGCACCTCGGGCCCGTCCACCTCCACCCGCAGGTTGTCGATCCCGAGCGCGTGGGCCGCGGCGAGCAGGTGCTCCACGGTCGCGACGCTCACCCCGTCGCGCGCGAGGGTGGTCGCGAACTGGGTCGAGCTCACGGCGCCGGGACGCGCGGGGATCTCCGGCGCGGCCGGCAGGTCCGTGCGCGTGAAGACGATGCCGGCGTTCACCCGGGCCGGGTGGAGCGAGAGCTGCACCGGCCTCCCGCTGTGGAGCCCGACCCCCGTGCAGCCCACCTTCTCGGCGATCGTCTGCTGTCGCACCTCGCCCTCCCGCGAGCCTTCCGCTCCGCTCCGCCCGGTTCGATTCGGTTCGATTCTCTTCGGTCGCTTCGCTTCGGTGGTTCAGTGCCGCGCCGGGGGGTGGATTCACCCCAGCGAGGCACGGAGGGCATTCAGGATCTCACGGGCGGATTGGTAGCGGTGAGCCGGGTCCTTTTGCAAGCACCGCGCGATGATCCCGGTCAGCAGCGGGGGCAGCTCGGGGACGAGCTCTTGCGGGTCCGGGGGCGGCGTGTGGACGTGGTGGTAGGGCAGGTTCCCGTCCCGGAACGGGAGCGTGCCCGTGGCCAGCTCGAAGAGGGTCACCCCGAGCGAGTAGAGGTCGGTCCGCTGGTCCACGTTCCGGCCCAGGGTCTGCTCCGGGCTCATGTAGTAGGGCGTCCCGGACACGACCGTCGTGTGGTTGCGCACCTCCTCGATCACCCGGGCCAGGCCGAAGTCCATGACCTTGGCCTTGCGGTCGCGCGTCCACATCGTGTTCGCGGTCTTGACGTCGCGGTGCACGATCTTCTTGTCGTGGGCGTAGGCCAGCGCCTCGCACATCTGGGCCAGCACGTGCACGATCGCGTTCGGGGCGATCCGGCCCTTCGCCTTCACGATCTCCTTGAGGGTCTTCCCGTCCACGTACTCCATGGCGATGTAGTAGACGCCGTCCTGCTCGCCGGCGTCGTAGACGGTGACGATGTTCGGGTGGTTGAGCTGCGCCGCGCTCTTGGCCTCGCGCAGGAAGTTCTTGAGCGCCTGGGGGTTCTCCTTGAGCGACTCGGGAAGGACCTTGAGGGCCACGGTGCGGTCGAGCACCGCGTCGTTGGCCTTGTAGACGATGCCCATGCCGCCGCGCCCGAGCTTGCCCAGGATCTGGTAGCGGCCGGCCCCGCGCGAGGCGCCGAAGGGCGGCTCCGAGTCCGGCTTCTCCTCCTTGTCGCGCGCCAGCAGCGCCTCCTTGACGCGGGCCAGGCGCTCGCCGGCGTCGGCGTAGTGGTAATCGAAGGCGAGGATCTTCTCGGTGAGGTCGTGGGCCTGGCGGAGATCCCCGTTGGCCTCGTAGATGCCGGCCAGCTCGTGGAAGGCGGCGACGTTCTCGGCTCCGATGGGCGCCGCGCCGAGGGCAAAGGTGAGCTTCTTGATGGCGAGGGAGAACATCCCGCGCTCGCGGAAGATCCGGCCCAGGAGGGCCGAGGCGGCGGCGCTCTGCGGGCCCTCCCCCGGCACCTTCTGCAGCACCTTGATCGCCTCGTCGGTGCGCCCGGCGCGCTGGTGGATCTCGCCGGCGCGCAGGTACTCGCCGGCCTGGGCCAGGAGCTCCGCCTCGCGCCGGTCGTCGCCCAGGAGGGCGAAGCACTCGGCGGCCTCGGCGTGGCGCTCCGCGCGCTCGAAGCTCTCCGCGGCCCGCTGGCGGTCGCCGGCCAGCCGGAACATCTCGGCGGCCTGGCCGTGCTCCCCCTGGCGCTCGAAGCACTCCCCGGCCCGGGCGTGGTCCTCGAGCAGCCGGTAGAGCTCGGCGGCGGCCAGGGCGTCGCCGGCCGCCTCGAAGTGGCGCGCGGCCTCGGCCGTCTCGCCGCGGTCGCGGTGGTGCTCGGCCAGCACCCGCGCCGCGCCCGCCTCGTCGCCCAGGCGCCGCATCACCTCGGCGGCGCGCACGGGCTCCCGGGCCTCGAGGAAGAAGCGGGCCGCCTCGGCCTCGCGCCCGCGGCGCAGGGCGATCTCGGCGGCGGCGGCGTAGTGGCCTCCCTTGACCAGGATCCGCTCCGCCCGGTCCGCCTGGCCGGCGCGCTCGTAGAGGTTGCCGGCCATGCGCGTGAGCCTGCGGAGCTCCGCCTGGCGATCGGGCGCCTGGGCGCCCGGGGAGCTCGCCTCCTCGGCGATCGCCTCCTCGAGGCAGGTCGCGGCGCGCTCCCAGACCTCGCACTTGACGTAGGCCTGGGCCGCGTGGCGCGGGAGGCCCGCCTGGGCGAAGCAGCCGGCGGCGCGCTCCCAGGCCCCGGCCTTCACGAACATCTCCGCGGCCACGCTCTGGTTGCCGGCCGCGAGGTAGGCGTCGGCGGCGCGTCCGAAGTCCTGCTGCTGGGCGAAGATGCTGCCGGCGGCGTCGTGCCGCCCCGCCCGCAGGTAGAGCTCGGCGGACTCGAGGAAGCGGTTCTGGTCGTGGCGGATCTCGGCGGCGCGCTCGAAGACGCCGGCCTCGATGAAGTAGCGGGCGGCCTCGTCGAGGAGTCCGCCCGCGAGGGCGACCTCGCCGGCCTCGCCGCGCTGGCCCCTGCGGGCGAGCCCGGCGGCGTCCCGGGCGGCGCGCCGGCGGGCGCGCGGATCGGCCGGGGCGCGGCCCAGCGCGGCCTCGCCGGCGCCGGACCCCCGGACCCGCCGGGTGCCGCGGCGCAGTCCCGCGGCCAGGAGCGCCAGACCGACCGGCGCCAGGCCGAAGCGCAGGAGCGGCTCTTCCCGCAGGGCGCTCTCCAGGCGCTCCGGGAGGTCGCGGGGGAGCCCCAGGGGCTCGAAGGCCACCAGCTGGCGCGCTGCCTCCCGCAGGGCCCCGCGGCCCGCGGCGGGGGCCGGGTGGGCGGGCGCGTAATGGAGGCCCAGCGCCAGGGCGCCCAGGGCCAGCAGGAGGAGCCCTCCCCCCAGCGCCCCGCCGCGCGCCATCGCCCCCAGGAGTGCCACCCGGCCCGACCTCCGCGCCGCACTGGCGCGTCTCCGGTATCGGCCCACCCCGCGGGAGCGTTGAGCGCGAGCGGGGACGCTGGGGGAGTAGTTGACCTGGTCAACTGCTCCCCCAGCGTCCCCGCCTAGAGCAGGCGGGCCTGGGCGGGTGGGGGGCCGAAGTGGTCCCGGGCGCGCCGGGTGGCGACCCGGCCGCGGGGGGTGCGCGCCAGGAAGCCCTCGTAGATCAGGTAGGGCTCGACCACGTCCTCCAGGGTGCCCTTGTCCTCGCCCACCGCCGCCGCGAGCGTCTCCAGTCCCGCGGGGCCGCCGTCGAACTTCTCGAGCAGCGCGAGGAGCAGGCTCCGGTCGAGCCGGTCGAAGCCGAGCTCGTCCACGTCGAGCCGCTCGAGAGCGAAGCGGGCCCCCTCCCGGTCCACCCCGCGGCCCGCGCCGGCCCCCACCTGGGCGAAGTCGCGCACGCGGCGCAGCAGGCGGTTCGCGATGCGCGGGGTTCCGCGCGAGCGGCGGGCGATCTCGCTGCGGGCCCCGGGCTCGAGCCCGATCCCCACCACCCGCGCCGAGCGCTCGAGGATGCGCTCCAGGTCGGCCGGCGGGTAGTACTCGAGGCGCGCCGTCCAGCCGAAGCGATCGCGCAGCGGCGAGGTCAGGAGCCCGGCGCGGGTGGTCGCGCCCACCAGCGTGAAGCGCGGCAGCTCGAGGCGCATCGAATGCGCCCCGGGCCCCTGGCCGATCACCAGGTCGAGCTGGAAGTCCTCCATGGCCGGGTAGAGGATCTCCTCCACCGCCGCCGGCAGCCGGTGGATCTCGTCGATGAAGAGCACGTCGCCGGGCGCGAGGTTCGAGAGCAGCGCGGCCAGGTCGCCGGCCCGCTCGATGGACGGACCGCTCGCCACGCGCAGCGGCGCCTCGAGCTCGTTCGCCACCACGTGGGCGAGCGAGGTCTTGCCGAGGCCGGGGGGGCCGTGGAAGAGCAGGTGGTCGAGGGGCTCGCCCCGCTCCCGAGCGGCCCGGATGAAGACCGCCAGGTTCTCGCGCAGGCGGTCCTGCCCCACCATCTCGGCCAGGCGGCGCGGGCGCAGCTGCTCCTCGTAGCTGCGCTCCTCGGGCCCTGCGGCGGCTCCGATCTCGGCGCGGCCGTCCTGCGGCCCGTTCACGGGGAGAGCCTCCGCAGCGCCGCGCGCACCAGGGTCTCGAGGGTGGCGCCCTCGCCTGCGTCGGCGGCCGCCGCCTCGAGCACCCGGTCGGCGTGGGCCCTGGGATAGCCGAGGTTCAACAGGGCCGAGAGCGTCTGCTCGCGCACGTCGTCGGCGGGGGCCGGCTCCCGGGAAGGCGCCGCGGCGCCCTGCCCCGCCGCCGCGATCACCGCCGCCAGCACCTCCACCCGGTCGCGCAGCTCGATCAGCATGCGCTCGGCCATCTTGGTGCCGATCCCGGGCACTGCGCGCAGCACGCGGACGTTGCCCGCGCGGATCGCGGCCAGGAGCTCGGCGGGCGAGATGCCCGAGAGGATCGTCTGCGCCAGCTTGGGCCCCACCCGGTTCGCGTGGAGCAGGAGCGCGAAGGCGGCCCGCTCCGCCAGCGTGTGGAAGCCGAAGAGCTGGAGCGCTCCGTCGCGCGCGTGGGTGTGGACGTGGAGCACGACCGTCTTGCCCGCATCCGGCAGCTCGGTGAAGGTCGAGAGCGGGATCTGGAGCTCGTAGCCCACGCCGCGCACGTCGACCAGGACCCGCGTGGGAGCGAGCTCGGCGAGCACCCCCTCGAGGCGGGCGATCACCGGGCCGGCCGCACGGCCAGGCGCAGGCCGGGCGCCCGGCGGCGCCGGCGCGCGCGGGGCACGACGCCCAGGAGCTCGAGGCGGCTGGACCGGGCGTGGCAGATCGCGGCGGCCAGCGCATCGGCGGAGTCGGGACCCGGGAGCGCGGAGAGCGCGAGGAGGCGCTGCACCAGCGCCCGGATCTGCTGCTTGCCGGCGCGCCCGCTGCCGGTCAGGGCCTGCTTGATGCGCGCGGGCGCGTACTCCTGGACCGTCACCCCGGCCCCGGCCAGCGCGGCCAGGACCGCGCCGCGCGCCTGGCCCAGCACCAGCGCCGAGCGCGCGCTCGCCGCCACGAAGACCTCCTCCACCACCGCCACGTCCGGGTGGTGGCAGGCGACCACCTCCTGCACCGCGCGGTGGAGGTGTGCCAGGCGCAGGGGCAGGCTGGCGCTGGCGGGCGTGCGCAGCACGCCGTGGGCCACGTGGCAGAGCTCTCCCTGGACGCGCGCGACCAGCCCGAAACCGGTCGCCCCGGACCCGGGATCGATCCCCAGGATGCGCAACCCGCCCCTCACCCCGGTCCCCCGGGGCGGGAACGTAGCGCGGCCGGGGCCCGGGGCGAAGCCCGGGCCACGCCGGGGCTAGCCCGCCAGGCGCGACATCTCGTCCTCGGAGATATCGAAGTTGGCGTAGACGTGCTGGACGTCGTCCAGGTCCTCGAGGGCGTCGGCGATCCGCAGCATGGTCTCGGCGTCCTTGCCCGTGAGGTGGACCGTGGTGAGGGGATGCAAGGTCAGATCGGCGCTCAGCGGGCGCAGGCCGCGCGCCTCGAGCGCCCGCTTCACGGACTCGAAGCCCGCCTGCCGGGTCACCACCTCGACCCCCTCGCTGCCCTCGACCACGTCGTCCGCGCCCGCCTCCAGGGCCGCCTCCAGGAGCGCGTCGGGGTCGATCCCGGCGCGGTCGAAGCTGATGAGCCCGCGCTTCTCGAACAGATAGGACACGCAGCCGGTCGCCCCGAGGTTCCCGCCGTACCGGGTGAGGACGTGGCGCACCTCGCCGACGGTCCGGTTCTTGTTGTCGGTGAGGGCCTGGACGTAGATGGCGGTCCCGCCGGGCCCGTAGCCCTCGTACACCACCTCGTCGTAGGTCTCGTTGTCGCCGGCCCCCAGCCCCTTGCGAATGGCGCGCTCGATGTTGTCCTTGGGCATGTTCGCCTGGCGGGCGCGGTCGACGGCGATCCGCAGGCGCGGGTTCGAGTCGGGATCGCCTCCGCCCAGGCGGGCCGCGGTGGCGATCTCGCGGATCAGCTTGGTGAAGACCTTCCCGCGCCGCGCGTCCTGGGCCCCCTTGCGGCGCTTGATGGTCGACCACTTGGAGTGTCCCGACACGCGAGGCCCCTCTCGCCCTCTCCCGGGAGCCGCTCGGCGCGACTGCCCGTGTAGGTAGCACGCCCCAGCCTCGCGGTCCCGAGCCGGGCGAGGCCCGGGCCGAGCGAGGCCTGGCCCGGCGGGCGGGCAGGGCCCGGCCCGCCGGGTCCGCCCCGCGGGAGATTCATCCGGCGAGCCCGTCTGCCGATAGCGGGATCGCATGGGAGGGAGCCCGCACGGCGCGCCCGGGGGAACCGCACCCCGGCGGCTGGCGCGGCCGCTGCGGAGGCGAGGAGCGCAATGGCGGACGTGGCCATCGGGATCGACCTCGGGACCAGCAACTCGTGCGTCGCGATCTCGGAGGGCGGCACCGTGCAGGTGCTCGCCAACTCCTATGGCGAGGCGATCACGGCCAGCGTGGTCGCCTTCCGCGAGGACGGCTCCATCACGGTCGGCAACGCCGCCAAGGCCAACATCATCCACGACCCCCGCCACACGGTCTCCTCCTCGAAGCGCCTGATCGGCCGCTACCACTTCTCCGAGGAGGTGAAGAAGTCCCAGGCCATCTGCTCCTACGAGATCATCGAGGGGGAGAACCACGCCGTCCGCGTCCGGATCCGGGACGAGAGCTTCTCCCTGCCCGAGATCGCCGCGATGATCCTGCGCGAGATGAAGTCGATCGCGGAGGCGCGGCTCGGGCGCCCCGCCACCAAGGCGGTCATCACCGTGCCCGCCTACTTCAACGACAACCAGCGCCAGGCCACCAAGGACGCCGGTCGCATCGCCGGGCTCGAGGTGCTGCGCATCCTGAACGAGCCCACCGCCGCCGCCCTGGCCTACGGCTTCGGCAAGGGCCTCTCCCAGCGCGTGGCCATCTACGACCTCGGCGGCGGCACCTTCGACATGTCCGTGCTCGAGATCGGCGAGGACGTCTTCGAGGTGCTCGCCACCTGCGGCGACACCTTCCTGGGCGGCGACGACTTCGATGACCGCCTGATCGACCTGCTGGCGGAGGAGTTCCTGGCCCGCGAGGGGATCAACGTCCGCAACGACCCCTTCGCCCTCGAGAAGCTCAAGGTGGCGGCGGAGGGGGCCAAGAAAGGGCTCTCCGTCGAGTCGGAGGTGGAGATCTGCATCCCCGACGTGATCACGGGAAAGAAGGGCCCTCTCTCGATCCAGCGCCGGCTCACGGAGGCGGAGTACGGGAGGCTGGTCGCGGATCTGATCCAGCGCACCTTCAAGGTCTGCGACGAGGCGCTCCAGCAGGCCGGCCTCGCGGCGCGCGACCTCGACGGCGTGGTCCTGGTGGGGGGGCCGACCCGGCTCCCCCTGGTCCGCAACGCGGTGCGCCACTACTTCCAGCGGGAGCCCCGCACCGACGTGGATCCGGACCAGGTGGTGGCCATGGGCGCCGCGATCCACGCCGCCGCCCTCGTGTTCCCCCGGAGCGACGCCTTTCTCCTGGACGTCACGCCCCTCTCGCTGCGGATCGGGGTGGCGGGCGGCCTGGCCGAGGCGGTGATCGCGCGCAACACGCCGGTCCCGATCGAGCAGACCCGCACCTTCACCACCTTCAAGGACTTCCAGGAGTCGGTGTCGATCCGCGTCTACCAGGGCGAGTCGCGCGAGGCGGGGGAGAACGAGCTCCTGGGCCAGTTCGAGTTCTCGGGCTTCCAGAAGGCGCGCCGCGGCGAGGTCGAGATCGACGTCACCTTCGAGATCAACTCCGACGGCATCGTGCGGGTCACGGCCGCGGACCGCGCCACGGGCGAGAAGACCTCGGCCCGCATCACCCTCTCCTCGGGCCTGACGGAGCACGAGATCTCCGGCATCATCGAGAAGGCGAGCACCGACCGGGTCCTCACCAGCGCGCAGGAGCGGGCGGAGGCCCGGCCGCAGGCCCGCCCGTCCGCGCTGCCCGAGCCCCAGGACCCCGAGCCTCTGGAGTTCGACCCCCTCGACGACTCGCCCCTCGAGGTGGACCCGCCGGACGAGGCGCCCCCCGCGGTGCACGCCCGGGACGAGAAGCCGCGCCCCGGGAAGCCCCGCGCGCCGAAGCAGCCGGTGCCGGCGCCCCGGGCGTCGGGACCGGCGGCCGAGGGGCCCGGGCCCGCGAGAGCCTTCGACGCCGATCCCGGCGACCGGCTCGCCGATCCCGCCGAGCTCGCGAGCGCCGGACCGGCGGGCTGGGAGCCCGCGACCCGGGAGATCCCGCGCCCGCAGGCGCTGGCCGCGGCGGCTCCCCCGCTCGAGATCGCCGGCGCGGTGCCCGGGCGACGCGCCGGCCCGGCTCCCGCCGCGAGCGCGGCGCGCGCGGCGCGCGCGGAACCGGGCCTGGAGGAGGCGCCCACCCGCGAGCTCCTGGCCTTCCCGACCCGGGCCGCGGAGCTCGAGATCGAGGAGGCGGCGCTGGTGGGGGAGCCCGAGGTCGAGACGGAGCTCCTGCCCTTGGTCGAGGCCGAGCGCGAGATCCCGGTGGAGCGGCTGGGCCCGGACGAGCCGGCGATCGTGGAGCTCACCGAGGAGCTCCAGATCGACCTGGGGCGCCGGCGCGGGCAGGGCGGCGGCGACGAGCTCACGGCGCCCCCGCTGGCGGAGGAGGAGCCCATCGGCGACGCGCAGGACCTCTTCGAGGAGCCGGGCACGGACCTCTCCGCGCTCGAGGAGAGGGCGGGCAACCGGGAGAAGCGCTAGGCCATGCCGGCTCTGGCCCCCACCGAGATCACGGCGCTGGCCCGCATCATCGAAGAGCTCGACTACTACCAGCTCCTCCACATCGAGCGCGCGGCGACGCCGCGCGAGGTCAAGGCCGCCTACCACGCCACCTCGCGCGCCTTCCATCCCGATGCCAACCGCCACCTGGCCCCGGAGCTGCGCGCCGCGGTCGAGTCCATCTCCAAGCGCATCTGCGAGGCCTACTCGGTGCTGCGCGATCCGCAGCGGCGGCCCGCCTACGACCGGCACCTGGCGGCGGGCGGCGCGCCCCGCCTGCGGCTGGCGGATGCCGAGGCCAGTGCCCGGACCCAGGCGCAGGAGCTCGCCGGTCGGACGCCCCGGGGCCGCCAGTACTTCGCGCTGGCCCAGTCCGACCTGCGCCGGGGCGACCCCGCCTCCGCCCTCCGCAACCTGAAGACGGCCCTCGCCTTCGAGCCCGAGAACGCGGGCTTCCAGGAGCTCCAGGCCGAGCTGCGGGAGAAGGCGCGCGCCTGAGGGCGAGGGGCGGGTCCCCGCCCTGCGCCGGCGCGAATTGACAGCCCCGCGGGCCGGCTGGCATGCTGAGGCCCTGGCAGGCGGGTCCGGTGCGCCCGCGAGACCCGAGCCAACCGCGACCGGATGCTCAACCGCGCAGCGAGCCGGAACCGACCGGCAGGGAGATCCCCCCATGGCGAAGGCGGCGGCGGCCGGCGGGCCGCGACCGGTGGTTCCCTATCTCAAGATCCCCGAGCAGGGCGACCCCCACCTCGAGGGCCTGCAGTGCAGGAAGTGCAGCGCGATCTTCCTCGGCGCGCGCGCCACCTGCTCGAGCTGCGGGGCGCGCGGTCAGCTGGCGCCGAAGCGGCTGGCCGACACGGGGACGCTCTACGTGTACTCGATCGTCCACCGCTCCTTCCCGGGCATCGAGACGCCCTACGTGTCGGCGATCGTGGATCTCGACGGCGGGGGAACCGTGAAGGGCAACCTGGTGGACATCGAGCCCGAGCCCGAGAAGATCAAGATGGGGATGCCCGTCCAGGTGGTCTACCGGATCGCGCCGCGCAAGGACGCGGAGGGCAACGAGTACCTGACCTACTACTTCCAGCCGCGCGCCTGAGCGCGGGCGGGCCGACGGAGGCTTCGAGAGATGAGCGACGTCTACATCGCGGGCACCGACATGATCAAGTTCGGGCGCTACCCGGAGCGCAACGTTCCCCAGCTCGGGGCCGAGGCGGCGCTGCTCGCCCTCGACGACGCCGGGCTCCGCATCCAGGACATGCAGGCCCTCTACTGCGGGAACCTCCTGCAGGCGAGCGGCATGGTGGGCCAGCGCATCCTCCAGGAGATCGGGCAGACGGGGATCGCGGTGGTCAACTCCGCCAACGCCTGCGCGACCGGCGCCACGGCCCTGCGCGGCGGCTGGATGGCGATCCGGGCCGACGTCTACGACTGCGTGCTCGTGGTGGGCGTCGAGCAGCTCGGCCGGGCGGGCCTGCTGGGGGGCGGCGCCGGCGGCGGCGGCATCCCCACCGAGGGACTGCTGGGCTCCGGGCTCATGCCGGCGGTCTTTGCCGAGGCGGGCATGGAGCACGCGCGCAAGTACGGCACCACCTTCGAGCAGTTCGCCAAGGTCTCGGTGAAGAACCACCAGCACTCGGTCAGGAATCCGAAGTCCATGTACCAGAAGGAGACCCCTCTCGAGGAGGTGATGGCGGCGGAGATGATCGCCTACCCGAACACCAAGCTGATGTGCTCGGTGAACGTGGACGGCGCGGCCGCCGCGGTGCTGGTCTCGGAGCGCAAGGCCCGCGAGCTCGGCATGAAGCGCATGGTGAAGGTCTCGGCCTCGATCCTCACCAGCGATCCCTTCACCGATCGCGACCTCGTGATGCCCGACGTCAACACCTGCACCCGCCAGGCGGTGAAGCAGGCCTACGAGATGGCGGGCCTCGGCCCCGACGACATCGACCTGGTGGAGCTCCACGACTGCTTCGCCACCGCGGAGATCCTGCACTACGAGAACCTGGGACTGTGCGGCGAGGGCGAGGCGGGCAAGCTGATCGACCAGGGCGACGTGTGGCACGGCGGCCGCGTCCCGGTGAACGTCTCCGGCGGGCTCCTCTCCAAGGGGCATCCCCTGGGCGCGACGGGCGTCGCCAACGTCTACGAGATCGCGACGCACCTGCGCGGGGAGGCCGGCGCGCGCCAGGTCGCCGGGGCGAAGGCGGGGCTCGCCCACGTGATCGGCCTCGGCAGTGCCTGCGGGATCCACATCCTGGAGAAGACCTCGTAGCAGGCGAACTTGCCCGGCGTCTGCCGGCCGGTATTCTGCCCGGGTGCGCCCCCGGACCCACGCCGCGGCCCTGGCCCTCGCATTCGCCGCCGCGTGCAACCCCTCCGGCAGCGAGCGCGCCGCGGAGCCGAAGGCGGCGGCGCAGTCCCCCGCCGCCGCGCTGCCGGCCTCCACCGGCCGCGAGGAGCGCCCGCTCCCGGCCTTCTCCGGCTGGACCCTGGGCGGCGAGCGACTGGCCATCAGCGATCTGCTCGGCAAGCGCGTGCTCCTCTACTTCTTCAACCCCGAGGTCGACGAGGCGATCTCCACGACCCAGGCGGTCCGCGCCGTCTCCCCCCTGCGCGGGAAGCACAACTTCGAGATCGTGGGCGTCGCGGTCGGATCCAGCCGCGAGACGGCGCGGCGCTTCGCCGACGAGCGCGGCATCGACTTCCCGGTGATCGACGACTCCCAGGCCTCCATCTCCCAGCGCCTGAACCTGCGGGCCCCGGTGGCGCTGCTCGGCGTCGACGGCGAGGGCTACGTCCGCTTCGGCATGGGGTCGCTCACCGAGGCCTCGGCGCTGGAGGCGAAGCTTCGCGAGGCGCTGCGGCTCCCGGCCGGCGAGGGCGACCGCGCCGCCGATGGCGAGTTCCCGGCGGCGCCGGGCTTCCGCGCGAAGGTCCTGGACCAGGATGCGCACTTCGACCTCGCCGAACAGCGCGGCCAGGTGGTGGTGCTGATCTTCTTCCTCCACACCTGCCCCCACTGCCACGAGGTCCTCTCCTCCCTGAAGGAGACCCTGGCCACCCTGCCCGAGGACCGGCGGCCGCGGCTCGTCGGCGTGGAGGTCTCGGGCCGGACCGCCGCGGTGCGGCAGCAGCTCGCCGAGCTCGACCTCGACTTCTTCCCGGTGCTCTTCGACGACGACGGCTCGATCCGCGCCAGCTACGGCGTCTTCGGCGGCGTCCCCGACACCTTCCTGATCGACGCCGAGGGCCGGATCCGCGGGCGCGTCCAGGGCTGGAGCCCCGAGACGGACCCGGCGCTCATGCGCATGCGCCTGGCCCGGCTGGCGGGGGCCCCCGTGCCCATGCTGCTGCGCAAGGAGGGCTACAGCGGGAGCGAGGCCTGCGGGGTGTGCCACGAGGCGCAGCGCGCGACCTGGGCCTTCACCGCCCACGCCACCGCCTTCGACACCCTGGTGCGTCACGCGGCGGACAGCGACGCCAAGTGCGTGGGCTGCCACGTGGTGGGCTTCGGGCAGCCCGGGGGCTACTCCCTCGCCAGCCGGGGCCGCGAGCTCGAAGGCGTGGGCTGCGAGTCCTGCCACGGGCGCGGCGGACCCCACCTCTCGCCGGCCGGCGCCGGGCAGAGCGACTATGCGCCCACCTGCCTCGGCTGCCACGACAAGACCCACTCGCTGGGCTTCGAGGTCGCCACCTTCCTGCCCCGCGTCTCCCACGCCGCCAACCGCGCCCTGCTCTCGCTTCCGCCGGAGGAGAAGCGCCGGCTGCTGGCGGAGCGCGGCCGCCCGGGCGGGGAGCTCCTGCCCAGCCAGGCCGACTACGTGGGGTCCGAGGCCTGCAAGAGCTGCCACGCGGCGGAGCACGCGACCTGGGCGGCGAGCCCCCACGCCCGCTCCGTCGCGTCGCTCGAGAGCAAGGGGGCGGCGGCCCGGGCGGACTGCCTGCGCTGCCACACCACGGGCTTCGGGCGCTCGGGCGGATTCCCGAAGGAGGGCCGGCCCGACGCCCACCCGGATCTCGCGCGGGTGGGCTGCGAGTCCTGCCATGGCCCCGGCGGCAGCCACGCGGCGCAGGGCGCCGAGCGGCGGGGAACGATCCTCTCGCTCGGCGACAAGTGCGACTCCTGCGTGATCCTCCAGATCTGCGGCAGCTGCCACGACGACGCCAACGACCCGGGCTTCGAGTTCGAGGTGGTGAAGAAGATCGAGAAGCAGCGGCACGGGAGCCGCGAGACCGGGCGCTCCGCCCCGCAGCCGGGGCGGAGCGCCGGCAGCGCCGAGCCCAGCGCCGACGCGCTCGCGGCGCGGGCCTTCGCGCGGCTCGCGGAGCTCTCGGGCGGGACCCGCGCGGAGGGGCGAGAGGCGTGGAGCACGCCCTAGGCCTCGAGGCGCGCGCCCTCGTCGCGGCGGCGCGCGAGCTCCTGGAGGAGCTCGCGGAGGAGGGCTTCGAGGCCCCGGCCGCCGCGGCGCGGGAGCCCGCGGAGCGGGCGCGCGCGGCCCCGGGTCCCGAGTCCCAGGCGGCCCCGCCCGCGCCGGCGGAGCTGCCCTTCGCCCCCGTGGGCGCGCCGGGCCCCGGGGTCGCCCGGCCGAGCCTCGAGCAGGTGCGGGAGGTGCTCGGCGACTGCACGCGCTGCCGACTCCACCAGGGGCGCACCCACATCGTCTTCGGCGACGGCGACCCGCACGCCGCGCTGATGTTCGTGGGCGAGGGCCCCGGCGAGAACGAGGACCGGAAGGGCCTCCCCTTCGTGGGCCGCGCCGGCGAGCTCCTGACCCAGATGATCGAGAAGGGCCTCGGGATCCCGCGCCGCGAGGTCTACATCTGCAACATCGTGAAGTGCCGCCCGCCCGGCAACCGCACGCCGCTCGCCGACGAGGTGGCCGCCTGCCGGCCCTTCCTCGACGGCCAGATCGACGCGGTGAATCCGCGCGTGATCGTGGCCCTCGGCAAGCCGGCGGCGAGCCTGCTCCTGGGCCGCGACATCGCCATCACGCGGGTGCGCGGGACCTGGCAGGCCTACCGCGGGATCCCCGTGATGCCGACCTTCCATCCGGCCTTCGTGCTGCGGCAGTACACCGCCGAGAACCGCCGCCTGGTCTGGGAGGACCTGAAGGCCGCCCTGGCCCGCACCCGCCCCTGACGGGGACGTTCCTTGCGAGATTGCGAAACGGCAGCGCTCCGGGCGTGGTCGGGCGGGTCGGCGTTTCGCAATTTCGCAAGGAACGTCCCCGCTAGTAGGGGCGGTCGGGGACGGCGGCGGACTGGGCCTCGCAGTACTTGGCCAGGCGCTCGCGCAGGCCCGCGTCGGAGCGGGCCAGGATCCGGGCGGCCAGCAGCGCCGCATTCTTGGCGCCGGCCTTGCCGATCGCCAGGGTGGCGACGGGAACGCCGCCGGGCATCTGCACCGTGGCCAGCAGCGCGTCGAGGCCCTTGAGCTCCGAGCTCGGGAGCGGAACGCCCAGCACCGGCAGCAGCGTGTGGGCGGCGGTCACCCCGGCCAGGTGCGCCGCGGCACCCGCGCCGGCGATCACCACCTCGAGGCCGCGCTCCTCGGCGCCGGCGAGATAGCGGGTGAGCCGCTCGGGCGTGCGATGGGCCGAGATCACGCGCGCGTCGCTCGGGATCCCGAGCTCGTCCAGGGTCTGCTCGGCGACCTGCATGATCTCCCAGTCGCTGGCGCTTCCCATCAGGATGGCCACCCGGGGCCGCTCTCCCGAATCCCGGAAGCGCCCCCCCGACCCCGGCCTCTCGCTCGCCACCGCGCCCCCTCCGCTTCGGCCCGGAGTGTAATCCTCCGCGGCCGTTTTGGGATAGCCTCGGGCCGCCGCAGGAGGGGCCCATGAGCAAGCCGGCGCCCGGCCGCCCCATCACCCCCGCGACCGCGCTCTGCGCGGTGCTGCTGCACCCGGCGGGCCACACGCGCTCGCCGGCCATGCACAATGCCGCCTTCGCGCACCTGGGGATCGACGCCGTCTACCTCGCCTTCGACGTGCCGCCGGGGGACCTCGCCGCGGCCGTGGCCGGGGCCCGGGCCCTGGGCCTGCGCCAGCTCGCCCTCTCGATCCCCCACAAGCGGCCGGTGCTGGAGCTCCTCGACGAGGTGGACGCCACCGCGGCGGCGATCGGCGCCGTCAACACCGCGACCCTGCGCGCGGGGCGCTGGCTGGGATCCAACACCGACTGGCTGGGAGCGCTGCGCGCCCTCGAGCGGGAGACGGAGCTCGCGGGCCGCCGCGCCGTCGTGCTGGGCGCCGGGGGAACCGCCCGGGCGGTGGTCTTCGGGCTCCTGAGGAGCGGCGCCCGCGTCACGATCCTGAGCCGCGAGGCCGCGCGGGCGCGCGCCCTGGCGGACGAGCTCGGCGCCGAGGGCGCCGGGGCCCTCCCGGAGCTCGCGCGCACCCCCTGCGAGGTGCTGGTGAACGCCACCCCGGTCGGGATGCGCGAGGATGCCTCGCCCGTGCCGGCCGAGTGGATCGCCAAGGACGCGGTGGTGCTCGACGCGGTCTACGACCCGGAGGAGACGCGGCTCCTGCGCGACGCCCGCTCCCGCGGCGCGCGCGTCGTGCCGGGCAAGTGGATGCTCGTCCACCAGGCCTTGGAGCAGCTGCGGCTGTGGACCGGGCGCGAGGCCCCCGCCGAGCTCCTGGCCCGGGCCTTCGACGCCGCGCCCTCCGGGCCCGCTCAGCCCGAGTAGCCCCACTTCGCCTTGTTCTCCTCGATCTGCTCGGGGGTCGGCTTGGGCCTCTCCTCGACCTCGGGAACGGCGAAGGCGTCCTTCTGATCCACGATCCGGGCGTTCAGCGCGGTGTCGTCCTGGAAGACCTCGGGAACCTGCTCGTCCTCGAAGATCGCCTCCCAGGGGCACTCGGGCTCGCAGACGCCGCAGTTGATGCACTCCTCGGGGTCGATGTAGAGCTGGTTCGGGAACTCCTCGCGGTCGTCGCCCCGGTACTCGTAGATGCAGTCGACCGGGCAGACCTCGACGCAAGACTGGTCTACGCAGTCCCGGCACAAGCGTGAAATCACCCAGGTCATGCTTCCCAGACCTCGCGACTCAGGAGGGGTGCGCGCTGCCGGCCGCCGCGCAGCGGGCGCGGAGCACACGCCCTACTTGAGTTTCGTCTCCTTGTAGACCACGTGCTTGCGAACGACGGGATCGTACTTCTTGAGCTCGAGCTTGCCGGGGGTGTTCTGCTTGTTCTTCACGGTCGTGTAGAAGTGCCCCGTGCCGGCACTCGACTCGAGCTTGATCTTCTCCCGCTTTCCCTTCTTCGCCATGCTCCCCGCCCGCCCTTCCGGATCCCTCGCGCCGGGCCCTTCGAGCCCCGAGCCAGCCCCGCGCGCTCAGCTCGCCGGGGGCTCGGGGACCGTCTCGCCGCTCTTCGCGAAGACCCGCACCCGCCGGCCCTCGCGCTCCTGGATCCGCACGCGGGAGGGCTTCCCGCTGCTGGCATCGACGAGCATCACGTTGGAGGCGTCGATGTACCCCTCGAGCTCGACGATACCGCCGGTTCGGGACGCGCGCCGGCCGGGCTTCATGTGCCGCTTCTGGAGTCGGACCTTCTCCACCCGCAGACGGCCGCGCTCGGTGTCGACCGCGAGCACGCGGCCCTGCTTGCCGCGGTCCGTCCCGGTCAGGACCTGCACCAGGTCGCCCTTGCGAATCCGCCGCGCCATCCGGGTCCCTCCAGTGAGCGCATAGGAGTGCGCCAGGGTGCGCCGGGCGTCAACCCCCGGGCTCGGGATTTCGGGCCCGGCGGGGGCCGGCGGGTCACGGGGTGGCGTCCGGGGACCCCAGGCGGGATATTCGGGCGGCCCGGGGGCCCTCGGGGGTAGGAGGCTCTGTGAAGCGGCTCGGGATCGGGGCCAGCATCGGGCTCGCGCTGGCGGCGGCCCTGGCCTTCGGGGCCTGCCCGCTCCTGCCGGTGTTCAACGCCCCGACGGGGAACCTGCTCTTCGGAAGGAGCTACGGGCCGCCCCCGGAGTCGGCCTACGGCACCCGCATCCGCGTGCCCGAGGGGCTCTCGATCGGGCTCTACGCCGCCGACCTCCCGAATGCGCGCATCCTGCGCTTCACGCCCGCCGGCGACCTCCTGGTGAGCCTGCCCCGCTCCGGGCGCGTGATGCTCCTCTCCCGGGATGCCGATGGCGACGGCCGCGCGGACGGCGCCCGGGTGCTCCTCGAGGGCCTGAACCGCCCCCACGGCCTCGACCTCCACGAGGGCTGGCTCTACGTGGCCGAGACCGACGCCGTGGGCCGCATCCGCTTCGACGCCTCCCGCGGCGAGACGGGCGGAGGCTTCGAGCGCGTGGTGACGGGTCTCCCCGCGGGCGGGAACCACTGGACGCGCACGCTGCGCTTCGGCCCGGACGGCTGGCTCTACGTCTCGGTGGGCTCGAGCTGCAACGTCTGCGAGGAGGAGGACCCGCGGCGCGCCGCGCTGCTCCGCTTCCGGCCCGATGGCTCGGGCGGCGAGATCCACGCCACGGGCCTGCGCAACGCGGTCGGATTCGACTGGCGCCCGGAGACCGGGGAGCTCTTCGCCACCGACAACGGGCGCGATCTCCTGGGCGACGACTTCCCCCCCTGCGAGCTCGACCGCATCGTCCCGGGCGGCTTCTACGGCTGGCCCTACGCCAACGGCCCGAACGTCCCCGACCCGGACCTGGGGGCCGGGCACGAGGCCCGCATCCGCCAGGCGCTGCCTCCGGTCCACGCCTTCGCCGCCCACAACGCCCCCCTGGGCATCACCTTCGTGCGGGGCGAGCGGGCTCCCGCCGCCTACCGGGGCGCCGCCCTGGTGGCGCTGCACGGCTCCTGGAACCGGCGGCGCAAGGACGGCTACGAGGTGGTCTCGCTCCACTGGCTCGCGGACGGGCGCATCGAGGAGCGCGCTCTCGTGACGGGCTTCCTGCTGGACGACGAGGTGATCGGCCGCCCGGTCGACGTGGCCGAGGGCCCCGACGGGGCCTTCTACGTCTCCGACGACTACGCCGGGGCGGTCTACCGGGTCGCCGCGGGGACCGGGCCGGCGGCGGCGCTCCCGATCGCGCGCCCGCGGGCCGCGAGCCCGGCGGCGCCGCTCCCGGCCGCCGAGCGGGAGCGGCTCGACGCGGCGGGCCGCGCGCTCTACGAGAGCCACGCCTGCGCCCGCTGCCACGAGGCCGCCGCCGCGGAGCCCGGGGTGGTGCCCGTACCGCTGCGCGGCCTCGCGAGCCGCTACGCCGAGGGCGAGCTCGAGAGCTACCTGGCGGCGCCCACGCCGCCCATGCCCGCCTTCCCGCTCTCCGACGAGGAGCGCCGCGCCCTCGCCCTCCATCTGCTCGCCCGCTACCCCTGACTGCCGAGCTCCGCGTCTCCGCCGCGCCGGGCCCGCCCCACGCTGCGGAGGATCTCGCGCAGCTCCCGGGCCGGAAGCAGGCCCAGACCCACGGCGAGGGCTGCGTAGCCCGGCAGGAACAGGGCCGCGGCGGCGATCCGGGCCAGCAGGGAGGCCTCGAGGTGGGCCGCGGGGACGGCCAGCAGGGCCGGCGCCATCAGCAGGAGCGTGCGCCGCAGCGGCAGGAAGATGTGACCGGCGCGGGCCAGCGACAGGTAGGCGTCCGCGAAGAAGAGCGCCGCGGCCGCCGCGTAGGCCATCGAGATGCGGAGCGCAGCGGTCTCCTCCACCGGCGAGCGCAGGACCAGGGCGAGCCCGACCGCCGTGGTGAGGGCGTAGATCAGCACGTTGGCAGAGGCGCGCCCGGCGCGGCCCCGCACGTAGAGGAGCCCGTTGCAGCTCGCTGCGGCGCAGTAGAACATCACGCTCACCAGGATCCAGCTGGTGCAGGCGGTGACGGGGGCGAAGGCGTCGGTCAGCGCGAGGCGCACGAGGTCGCGGCCCAGGAGGGCCCAGAGCACGATCAGGGGGCTCGTGAAGGCGGTCCCGTAGCGCAGCATGATCCCGCCCCACTGGGCCAGGCGCCGCGCCTGGCCCTGGGATTCGAACTCCGAGAGCAGCGGCACGAGCGCGCGCCGACCCGAGATGTAGAGGACCTGGAGCAGGCCGTAGATCTGCGCGGCGACGCCCAGGTACGCGGCCTGGTCCCGCGTCACCCAGTTCGCCGCGGCGTAGACCCCGAACTGCGCCTGGAACATGGCGGAGGCGGAGCCCACGAAGGCCGCGCTGCCGTAGGAGAGGTGCGGGCGCAGGGCCGGCCAGGAGAGGCGCGCGGGCTCGAGCCCCGTCGCGCGCCACAGGAGCCAGCTGCTGACCGCGAGCAGGAAGAGCTGCATCCACGCCATGCCGGCGAAGACGCCCGTGAGCCCGAGTCGCGGGTAGAGGGCGAGCACCAGGGGGAGGGTCAGCGCCGCCCGCGCGAAGTCGAAGGCCGCCAGCGCCCCCACGCGGCCGACCGGGAGCAGCAGGCTCTTGGAGGCCTCGTGGGCCAGGCGCAAGAGCGTCACCAGCACGGCCCAGGCGAAGAGACCGAGGCCCGCGCCGAGCTCCGGGGAGAGCCCGAGCCAGAGCGCAAAGCCGGCGGCCCCCGCCGCCGAGAGCAGGAGGCGCGCGGCCCAGATCGAGGACCCGAGCGTGAGGGCCCGGCCGCGCTCGCCCTGCCGCCACAGGGGGGCCAGGAAGCGCGCCTCCACCAGCGGGAACCCGAAGGCGGCTGCGGCCTGGACGATCGCGACCATCGCCATCAGCGCCGCGAAGAGGCCGAAGCTCGCCGAGCCCAACGCGCGCGGGATCAGGAAGGCCGAGGCCACCAGCACGGCCTGCGTCGCGAGCCGCCCGGCGGTGATCTTCGCGACGTCGCGGATGCCGCGCTCCGCCTCCCGATGGGTACCCGGTGCGCTCAACGCCAGCTCCGCGCCGGGCCGCCCAGGCGCGCGGCGAGCTCGCGGATCTCGCCCCGGTAGAGCTCCTCCAGGAGGGCGCGCCGCTCCGGGGGAACCTCCTCCGCCGGCCCCGGGTGGATGCGCTCGCGCCAGGGGAAGCCCTCGAGGTCGACGTCGCGGCGCAGGTCCAGGTGCTCGAAGACGCGCAGCAGGAGCTCCCGGGGGCGCTCCTGGATCTCCTCGAAGAAGGCGACCAGCAGCTGCTCGCGCGGGAAGACGGCCAGCCAGCGGTCCAACATGGCGGCGTACCCGCCGTTGCGGCGGGATCCGGCCGAACGCAAGTGCGCCTCGAGCTCCCAGGCGGGCACCTCCTCCAGGGGCCGGCCGCGGGTCGTGGCCAGGTCCATGACCGCGTGGGACCAGGCGCGCTCGATCGGGTTGCGCAGGATCAGGAGCAGGCGGGCGCGGGGCAGGAGGCGATGGACGAAGCGGATCCGCCCGGGGCGGAGCGCCCCGTAGTTGGGCGTGATGTCGCCGGTCCGGCGCGGGCCCGCCGGGGCGAAGAGCTCTGCGTACTCGCGCACGGAGAGATAGAAGCGCGCATCGAAGAAGCGGATCTCCTTGCGGCCGGGCGGGAAGTAGACGTCCGGGTGGCGCGCCAGGTTCTGGTGCAGCCAGGTGGTGCCGGCCTTCTGGGCGCCGATGCCCAGGAAGTCCGGCAGGCGCAGCCCTGCGGCGGAGCGCAGGCCCAGCGCGTAGAGGCCCTTCTCGGGGAGCGCCTGGGGTCGGCGCAGCCACTGGCCGAGCCGGGCCGCGGCGTGGGCGAGCTTCTCCGTCTTGCGCACGGCGGTCACGGGCGCGCCTCACTCCCGCGGCCGGCGCGGCCCGCGTTTGCGCCGCGCCGCGCCCGAGAGCACCTCGAGCGCCCAGGGCAGCCGGTCGCGCAGGCGCGCGCCGGCGTAGCCCAGCGCCGAGAGCGCGGGCCCGCCGGCGGCGGCGTAGCCCAGGGCCGCGAGCCGCGGCCCCACGGCGCGCTCCACCAGCGCGACCTTCTCCGGCGCGAGCCGCGCCCGCCAGGCCGAGACGCGGGTCGGGTCGAGGGGCTCGAGCGTCGCGTGCTTCCAGCGCTCGCTCGCGTCGAAGCCCCGCTCGGCGGCGGGCCGCTCGAAGTAGCGCAACATCTGCGGCTCCGGGGCCTCGCCCAGGAAGGCGCACAGCTGCGCCAGGGTCGCCTCGGGATCGGCCACCAGGTCCTCGTAGCGCACCATCCGGTAGCGGTCCCCGGGCAGCGCGCGGGAGAGGCGCTCGTGCTGGTCGAAGACCCGGCGCCAGCGGGCCGCGACCTTGTCCACCGAGCGCGTGCCCCACTCGGCCTCGAGCTCGGAGCAGGCCACGGCGCGCGGGTCGCGCAGGCAGGCCACGAAGCGCGCGCGGGGGTAGAGCCCGGCCAGCAGCGGGACGCAGTGGATGTGGCCCGGGCTCTTCTCGCCCGCGCGGGGCTTTCCGCGCGAGCGCGCCCAGACCTCGAGGAGCGCCACGAAGAGGTCCGCGTAGTCCGGCCGGCCGGCGGGGAGCGCGTCCAGCACCTCCGCCGGGTCGAGCGCGAGGTCGCGCGCCGAGCACGCCTCGGAGCCCAGGAAGGCGGCCACGCGGCGCCGCGCCGCCGGATCGGAGAGGTCCCCCAGGCGGCCGCGGCGCGGCCACACCTCCAGGAAGAACTGCGTCTCGGGCGGCAGCGTGAGGCGCGGGTGGGAGGAGAGCATGCTCTGGAGCAGCGTGGTCCCGCCGCGGTGATGGCCCACCACGAAGAAGAGCCCCTCGCGCAGGCGGCGCGGGTCCGTCACCGCGCCGCCCCGACCACCTCGGCGAAGAGCTGCGCGTGGGCGGCGGCGCAGGTCGCCCAGTCGAACTGCGCGGCGCGGGCGAGGCCGCGCTGGCGCAGCTCGGAGCGCAGGCGCGCGTCGCCGGCGAGGCGCGAGAGCGCCTCGGCGATCTCGTCGACCGAGCGCGGGTCGACGAGCAGCGCGGCGCCGCCGGCCACCTCGGGACAGGCCGTGACCATCGAGGTGAGGACCGGTGCGCCGCAGGCCATGGCCTCGAGGATCGGCATCCCGAAGGTCTCGTGCAAGGAAGGGAAGGCGAAGGCCAGGGCGCCCCGGTACCAGCGCGCGAGCTCCAGCGGGGCGAGCACCGCGCTCTTCAGCAGCACGCCGGGCCCCGCAAGGGGCGGCCCCGCGTAGTCGGGCACCACCAGCACCAGGTCCGGCCGGGAGCCCGCCGGAAGGCGCGCGTGGGCCGCCAGGAGCCGCTCCAGGTTCTTCTTCTTCTGGTAGCTCGAGACGTGGAGGAGATAGGGGCGCGCCGCCTCGGCCCGCTCGCCCTCGGGCCGGTAGACCGCGTGGTCGACCCCGTGGTGGATGGCGCGGATCTTCTCGCGCGGGATCCCGAGGGCGCTCTCGATCTCGCCGGCGCCGAAGCGCGATACCGCGACGATGCGCGCCACCCGGCCGCCGAGCGCCCGCCACTCGCGCCGGCGCCGCAGGCGGGCCAGGGCCACGCGGGCCCGCTCGAGCGCGCCCGATGCGATCTCCGCGGCGGGGAGCGAGAAGTGGCGCAGGCCGTGGACGGTCGTCACCAGCGGAACCGGCGCGCGGAAGAGCGCGCGCGGCGGCCGGCCCATCCCGAGCCCGGGATCCCAGAGGAGATCCACGCCCGGGGGAACCGGCGCCTCCGGTGCGAAGGCCCGGGCCTCGAGCGGGCCCCGGGCGAGCTCCGCCAGCACGCGCTCGCGGTAGTTGCGGAAGCTCAGGGGCTCCGCGCGGCGGGTCACGACGGCGACGCGCAGCGGACTCACGCGCCTGGGCCGAGCCAGCCCGAGAGGTCGCGCCCCAGGAGCTCCGCGAGGCGCAGCACCTCCGGGCGGAAGCGCTCCGCGAGGGCCCGGCGCAGCTCCGGCGGGAGGGGATCCCGCGAGGCCACCCGTGAGTTCCAGCGCCGCAGGCCGCGCCGCAGCGCCGTGCGGAGCGCGCGCGGGAGGAGCGCCGTGGTGGGGCGGGCCAGCCAGGCCGGCGGCCGCCGCAGCCACTCGCCGACCCGGGGGCTCCGCACCGCCCGGTTCGGGTTCACCACCTCGAAGGGCGGGCGGAACTCCGGGTCGACCTCCAGGAACTCGAGCGTCTCGCGGTAGACCCGGGCCGGGTCCCGCGCCAGGTCGTCGTGCAGGATCACCCGCACCTGCTCGCGCCCGAAGTGCGCGAGGTAGCGCTCGAGCTGCTCCGAGAAGCGCGCCACCCGCCCGTAGTGGAGCCGCTCGGGAAAGCGCAGCCGGGCGGGCACGCGCTCGCCGCGCTGGCGCTCCTCCTCCGCCGCCAGCGCCTGGCCCAGGTCGAGGAGGTCCTCGTCGCCGTTCCAGACCATCTGGGAGTGGTAGGAGGCGACCCAGTCGACGGGGTTGCGCAGCAGCACCAGGATGCGCGCGCCGGGGTCGAAGGCGTGCAGGTTCGCGGCCGCCTCCCGGGAGAAGAGGTGGAAGACCGAGGACTCCCCGACGCGCTTCTCGCCCCGGGCGCCCCGGAAGAGCTCGAGCCAGGCCTCGCGGGAGCGCCAGGGGTCGCCCTCGCGCAGGAGGTCCGTGGCGAAGTGGTTGGTCTCCTCCTTGGCCGCCAGGAAGACGTCCGGGTGGCGGCCCAGGCTCACGTGGAGCCAGGTGGTGCCGCACTTGGGAGCGCCCACGAGGAAGAAGTCCGGGCGACGGCCCCCCGCCCCGCCCTGCCCCCGACCCACGGCTTCGCTCCGCCTCTCAGGCACGACCGGGCTCGGCCAGCTCCTCGAAGAGGGCCTCGTAGGCGCGGCAGGAGCGCCCGGTATCGAAGTCGCGGCGGGTGCGTTCGCGCGCGGCGCCGCCCAGGCGCGCCACGAGGGCCGCGTCCCCGGCGAGCTCCTGGAGGGCGGCGGCCAGCGCCCGGGCGTCTCCCACCGGGACGAGGCGCCCGGAGACGCCCTCCTCGATCAGCTCCTCGGGCCCGTAGGGGCAGCGCGTGGAGACCACCGGGGTGCCGAGGGCCATGGCCTCGATCACGGCGTTGGGGAGCCCCTCGTGGTCGCTCGAGAGCGCGAAGCAGTCGGCAGCGCGGTAGAAGGGGTAGGGATTGCGCTGGAAGCCCAGCCAGCGCACGCGCAGGGAGGGCCCGAGCCGCCGGGCCTGCCGGCGCAGGCGCGCCTCCTCGGGGCCCGCGCCCAGGAGCCAGAGCTCGACGGGCCGCCCGGAGAGGCGGCTCACGGCCTCGAGGAGCAGCGCCTGGTTCTTCTGCGGCGAGAGGCGCCCCGCGTGCACGATGGCGAAGGTGTCGGCGCGGCGCTCGATCGGGAGGGGCTCGCGCGAGAGCCGCTCGATCAGCTCCAGGTCGACCAGGTTGCGCAGCGTGGCCACGCGCGCCGGGTCGAGGCGCAGGTGCTCCACCAGCGCGCGGCTCACGCCCTCGCAGCAGCCGAGCACCCGGTCGGCGCGGCGCAGGGCCAGCCGCGCCCAGCTCGCGAAGGGCCCGCGCATCTCGCGGCGCGGATCGTTCACCTGGCGGCAGGCCCAGCGCGCCGGGTGCCGCGCCGCCGCCAGCGCCGTGCCGGTCAGCATGTTCACGTAGTGGAGCTGGCTGAAGACGACCCGGGGCTCGAGCTCGTCGATCAGGCGGCGCAGGCCGAGCACGGTGCGCGGCGCGTGCCAGGGCCGCATCTTGGCCAGCATGTGGACCGGAAGGTCGGGCGGCGCCTGGTAGTCGAAGACCGGGCGCCAGAAGCAGAGGTGGGCCTCGAAGCGCTGGCGCGAGAGGTGGCGGGCCAGCAGCTCGAACTCGCGCTCGGCGCCGCCGCCGCGCAGGTCCGAGATCGCGAGCAGGATGCGGATGCGCACTAGCTTCGCGCTCCCGGGCCCGTTTCCCTTCGCTCGGCTTCACCTCGCTGCGCGCCCTTCGGGCTCGCGGCGTCGCCCGCGAGCTGTCGGTAGATCTCCAGGTATTCCTCGAGCTGGCGCGCGAGGCCGAAGCGCTCGGCCACCCGGGCCCGCCCCGCCTGGCCCAGGCGGCGCGCGAGACCGGGAGCGGCGAGCAGCTGGAGGCAGCGCTCGGCCATCTGCTCGGGGTCGTCGGGCGGGACGAGGAAGCCGCTGCTCCCGTCCTCGATCACCTCCGGGTGCCCGCTCACCCGCGTGGCCACGCAGGGAAGCCCGCACTGGAGGGCCTCGAGCACGACCATGGGGAGGCCCTCGTAGGCCGAGGGGACCAGCAGCACGCCCGCGGCGCGGTAGAAGGCGCGCACCCGCTCGGAGGGGACGACCCCCTCGCAGACCACGGCCTCCCCAAGGCCGCGCTCCGCGAAGAGGCGCAGGAGCTCCGGCGAGCGGGCGAGCTCGACGCCCACCAGGCGGAGCCGCGCGCGGGGGAGCGCGCGGCGCACGCGCTCGAGCACGAAGGGCAGCGCGAGGACGCGCTTTCTGGGGCCGTCGGTCCCCACGTAGAGGAGCTCCACCGGCTCCGCGGCGGGCCCCGCCCGGGGGTCCGGATCCGGGAGCTCGGGGAGCGCGTTGTAGACGACCTTGGCGCGCCCGCCGCGCTCGGGCCCGAGCACGTCCCGGGCCGTGCTGCGCGAGATGAAGGAGGCGGCGTCGGCCAGCCGCAGCGCCGCCGCGTCGCTCGCGCGGTGGAGGCGCGCGAGGAGCGTGCGGTAGAGCCAGCCCGAGAGGCCCGTCCCGAAGCGCCGCCCGCCCAGGGCGTAGGGCCGGTGGGCCTCCCCCATGCCGCGGTGGTCCACGTGGAAGGTGGCGAGCACGGGGGTGCGGGCGCGGGCGAGGCGCAGCGCCAGGAGCAGGAGCAGCGCGTCGCCATGGTGGCAGTGCACGAGGTCCGCCTGGCGGGCGCGGGCCCCCGAGCCCGCCAGGCGCAGCGCGAAGCCCGCCGGGCTCAGCGCGATGCGCTCCACGCGCGGCTCGCCGCGCGCCCGCCCGCGGGTCAGGACGAACGAGTCGTGGCCGGCCGCGAGGAGCGCCCCGTGCAGGTGCGCCACCACCTCCCCCACCCCGCCCATGCGCTCGGGCGGGTAGTAGCCCACCACGTGCAGGACCCTCACGCCGCGGGGGTCCCGTCGCGGCGCGCCAGCACCACGTAGTTGCAGGGGTAGAGGCCCCGGAGCCCGAGGACCCGGTCGAGGAGCTCCGCCGCGCGCACGAGGAGCGCGTAGTTCAGGGCCCAGACGGGCCCGCGCAGGCCCGGGAGCGAGCCCAGCGTGGTGAGGAGCGCCAGGCTCGCGCCGTGGGAGAGCAGGCTCACGAGTCCCCCGCACTCCTCCAGCGCGACCACGCGCAGCCCCGCCCCGGCGAGCAGCGCCTCGAGGCCGGAGCGCGTGAAGCGGAAGTAGTCGTGGGGCAGCTCGTGGAGCATCGACAGATGAGGCACCGAGAGGATCAGGTGTCCCCCCGGAGCCAGCACCCGCGCGATCTCCGCCAGCGCGTCCCAGGGGCGCGGCACGTGCTCGAGCACCTGCGTGCAGAGCACCGCATCGAAGGAGGCGTCGGCGACGGCGGGCATGGCCATGAGATCCGCGATCAGATCGACCGCGCCGGAGCGGTCCTCGACGTCGAGGCTCACCACGCGGGCGCCCTGGGCGGTGAGAGGCCCGCGCCAGGGGGAGCGCCCGGCGCCCGCGTCGAGGCAGCGCCCGCGCCCGTGGGAGCGCACCAGCGGCAGCGTGCGCCGGTGGAGCTGCCAGGCGGGGAGCGACACGGTGTGCGCGAGGCCGCGCCCCCCGAGCCAGGCGTCGAGCTCTGCGCGGCGGCGGCGCAGCGCGTCCCACATCAGTCCGCCGGCGCCCCCAGGGCCCTTGCGAAGGCCTCGGCGTAGCGCCGGGCCACCCGGGACCAGTCCAGGGAATCGGCGGTCTCGCGGCTCTTGCGCAGGAGCGGCGAGCCCGCGGGCTCGGCCAGGGCCAGCAGGATCTTCGCCGCCAGGTCCTCGGGGTCGCCCGGGCGGGCCAGCCAGCCGTTCTCGCCGTGGCGCAGGACGTCCGGGATCCCGTCGACCTCGCTCCCCACCACGCGGGCCCCCGCGGCCATCGCCTCCACCACCACGGTCGGCATGCCCTCGGTCTCGCCGAAGCGGTCCACCACCGAGGGCACCACCGCGGCGCGGCAGCCGCGCAGCCAGCGCGCGATCTCCTCGTGGCCGAGGCGCCCGGCAAAGAGCACCGCCGGCGCGATCCCCAGGCGCTCCACCTCCCGGCGCAGCTCCGCCTCCAGCGAACCGTAGCCGATCAGCACGAGGCCGAGCCCCGGGTGGCGCTCGAGGACCCGCGGCAGGGCGCGCAGCAGGGTCGCGGCGCCCTTCTTCTCGGAGAAGCGGCCGGTGAAGAGCAGGTGGCCCGCGGCGAAGGGCGAGGGCTCGCGGGGGGCGGCTGCGCCGCCGCGGAAGAGCGCCACGTGGGCGCCCATGGGCTGGAGCAGCGCCCGGGACGGGTAGCCCAGGAGCGCGTCGAGGCTCTCCTTCACGTGGCTCCCCACGGCGAGGCAGAGGTCCGTGCGCCGCAGCACGAAGCGGGCGAGGGCGCGCCCGAAGGGGAGCCGGCGCAGCAGGTAGACGTCGCCGGCGTGTACCGAGAGGACGTGGCGGAAGCGCGCCCGGCGCCCCCGGGCCAGGGCCGAGGCGAGGCCCTGGGGCACGATCCAGTGCGAGTTCACCAGCTCGATGGCCTCGGCGCGCACCAGGGCGCGCGTCGCGCGGGCCGCCGCGAGGAGCAGCCCCGGCGGCTGGAGCCGGGCCCAGGCCGAGGCGCGCAGGTTCTCGCGGATCCCGTGCCCGTAGGCCAGCGCCTGGAGGCGGCGCGGCCAGAAGTAGGGGTAGCGCCGCACCTCGACCCGGCCCATGCGCTCGCTCCGGGCGGCCCCCGGCGCGTCCGGCGCCAGGGCGAAGACCCGGGCGTGGTCCGCGAGCGAGTCCGCCAGGTCGAAGACGAAGCGCGGCAGCCCGTCGCCCGGAGCCAGCGGGAAGGTGCTGGCCCCGATCAGGACCCGCATGGCCGCCCTGGGAAATTCCCTCGAACTCCGCCGGCCGGCGGCGCGCCGCGCGCCCTTCGGGCTCTCCCGGGGACTTCGCTCGGCTGCGCCTCGCTGCGCGCCCCTCGGGCTTGCACTCAGGGCCCGCCGCGCGGATCGCGATCGCTCCGGTCGGCGCGCTGGCGTTGCAGCAGCTCCTCCAGGTAGACCCGGTGCCGGTTCAGCATGTCGCCGATGACGCCGATCTGGGCGATCAGGAGCGCCAGCGCGGCCAGCGCGATGGCGACGAAGCCCGCCCACTTGTGGGGCGAGAACTGGCCCGTCTCGAGGTAGTGGAGGCCCAGGAAGCCCGCCAGCAGGGCCGCGGGGGCGAGGAGGACCAGGGCCGCGCCCCCGAAGAAGCGCAGCGGATGGTAGTCGCGGTAGGAGCGGAAGATGATCTGCGCGGTGCGCAGCGCGTAGCGCCAGAGGTTCCCGGCCACCCGGCTGTCGCCGAACTCGCGCTCTCCGCGCACGCGCAGCGGCACCTCGACGATCCGCATGCGCTTGAAGGCCAGGTTCAGGAAGGCCTCCTGGGTGTAGGTGAACTCGCCGAGCAGGTGGAGCTGGAGGGCCGCGGCGCGGCTGTAGCAGCGCATGCCGCAGGAGACGTCGTGAAAGCGCTGGCCCGCGAGCCTCGAGATCAGCCGGCTCATCATGCGGTTGCCCCAGAGCTTCGCCGCCGGCATCTCCGGGACGAGGGCCGGGTCCGCGAAGCGCGAGGCGCTGGTGAAGTCGGCCTCCCCGGAGAGCACCGGGGCGATCAGCGCGGGGATGTCGGCGGGGTCGAACTGACCGTCGGCGTCGATGCTCACGATCAGGTCCGCGCCGCGCTCGATCCCACAGGCGAGCCCCGAGTGGAAGGCGGCGCCCACCCCGCGCGGTCGCGCGTGCCGGATCACCCGGGCGCCCGCCTCGGCGGCGCGCGCCCCGGTGGCGTCGTCGCTCCCATCGTCCACCACCACCATCTCGATGCGGGAGACGCCCGGGATCTGGCGCGGGACGCCGCCCACCACCTCGCCCACGGTGGCCTCTTCGTTCAGCGCGGGGATCGTCACGAGCAGGAAGGCCCCGGCCGGCGCGCCCTCCCCCGCCGCGTGCGGCTCGGCGGCGGATCCCGTCCGCTCCCTCGGCTCCCGGGGCTGCATGGCTGTCTCGCTCGGCATGGCCTCGGCGCGGCGGCCCGCGCGTGGCGCGAGTGTATCCCAGCGCCCTGCCCCGGGTGGGCTCCGCCCTCAGCGACGCACCCAGAGCTCGTGCTCCGCTCCCTCCAGGCGGCGCTCGAAGCCCGCCTCGCTCAGGATGGCGCGGGCCTCCGGCGCGCGGGACGTGACGGCGAGGCAGACCGCGGCGACGCCGAAGCGGTCGAGGCCGTCGCGGAAGCGCTCCGCCGCGCCCGTGTCGAGCTCCTTTCCCGCCACGTAGTGGGTCATGACCCGCCGCTGGCGCACCGCGGGCTGCCCCAGCCGGTCGAGGAACTTGCGCAGGTAGGCCTCGCGGGCGACCAGGGGGTGGGCGTGGTGGTGGAAGGTCGGGACCCAGCCGGCGATGTACTCGGGCGCCAGGACCGTGGCACCGGCGGGGACGCTCTCGTTCAGCGCCCGGGCCCACTCGTAGTCGGATCGGTAGAGGGAGCGGGGCACCTTGAGATCGGGCCAGCCGAGCCGCAGCTCGCCGCGCACCTCCACCGGGCGGTTCTCGGCGGCGAGGACGGAGTAGCGCGGCGCGCCCAGCGCGAAGGCCAGACAGAGCCCCGCGGCGGCCAGCTGGCCCGCGCGCCGGCGCGCGGGGCTCCCCTGCGCCTGGAGCGGCGCCGTGAGCGCGAGGGCCAGGAGCGCCGGGACCGGCAGGGCCCAGAAGACGCGCCAGTAGGACGGGCCCGTGAGGGAGCGCTCGAGCCAGCGCCCGAGGTAGGGGTTGAGGAGCACGAGCCACACGCCGAGCGGCAGCACCAGGGCGAAGCGCCGGGCGAGACCGCGGCCCTGGAGGGCCCAGCCCGCCGCCAGGGTGGCCAGCGCCACCAGGTGCAGGCGGCCCGTCCCGAGCACCGAGGAGAACGCTTCGGAGAGCTCCGCGCCCGGCGGCGGCGGAACGCGCCGGAGCGCGCGCACGCGGGCGCGCTCGAGCAGCGGGTCGTGGGCCGCGATGTCGCCCTGCATGAGCCACCAGCCCACGGCGAGGACGTAGACCGAGGCCAGGGCGCCGAGCGCCAGCAGCGCGGCGCCGCGGCGCGTGGGCCGGAGCGCGCAGCTCATGGCCAGGAGCGCCGCCGCGGGCCCCGCCCAGAGGGCCGAGGAGGAGAGCCCCAGCGCGGCCACCTGCGCCGCGGCGAGCCAGAGCCAGCGCCGCACTCCCGGCCGCAGGGCGAAGCGCAGGGCCTGGCTGTAGACGAGGGGCAGCGCGACGAAGAGGTAGATCGACTTGCCCTGCCACATGCGCACGAAGGCGAAGTTCGAGTAGAAGCGATGCGTCTCGCCGGCGGCCACGAGGACGAGCAGCAGCGCCGCCACGCTGAAGATCCAGGTGCGCGGGGTGAGCAGGCGAAAGAGCTCCGCCCAGGCCAGCGGCACGAAGAGCGCGGCCAGGGCCGCCGCGATCCAGTGGAAGCAGACGATGGCCGGGATGCCCGTCAGCCAGGAGAGCGCTCCCAGCAGGATCTCGTAGGACTGGACCCGGTAGATGGGCTGGTGGAGCGGGAGGCCCGGGATCCCGTGCAGGGTGTCGCCGGAGAGGAGCGCCCTCCCCGGGAAGTCCGCCGCCGCCACGGCGACGTTCACGTAGAAGGAGTCGTCGAGGTCCGGGCGGTGGACGGCGAGGGTGAGGAGGGCCGCGGCCAGGCCCAGGAGCCAGAGCGCGCGCTCGGGCCCGCGCCCCCGCGCCGGCGCCTCGGTCCGCGGCGGATCGAGGGCGACGAAGAGGAGGCTCGCCACCCCGAGCAGGAGGACCATCCCCCACCAGAGCTCCACCACGTCCCGGTGCCAGGGGACCGAGAGGGCCACGAGGAGCCCGAAGGCCAGCCCGGCGCTGCGCACGCGCCGCTCGACCCGGGGCCGCGCCAGGAGCGTCTCGACGGCGGGCGCGGGCGGGCCGGCGGCGGCGGGCGCGGCGGCGGGCTCTCGCCGCCGCAGGACCCCGGCCAGGCCCAGGGCCGCCGCGAGCAGCAGGGCGAAGAGCAGGAGCAGCTGGCGCAGGCTCGCTCCCGCCGCGACCGCCGCGTGGGAGCACAGGGTGAAGAGCGCGAAGCCGGCGCAGGCCGCGTCGCAGACGCGCGCGCTTCGCGGCCTCGCCCCCGCGTCCGGGGCGGACCCGGATTCAGGAGCGGACCCAGATCTCATGGTCCACGCCCTGGATCCGGCGCTCGAAGCCGGCGCCGCGCAGGATGGCGCGGGCCTCGTCCGAGAGATCCGAGATCGCGAGGCACACGCCCCTCACGCGGTACCGCTCGAGCCCCCGGCGGAAGCGCTCGGGAGCGTCCGGCTCGAGCAGGGCCCCGGCCGCATAGGCGCTCATCACGTGGCGATCCTCGACGTCCTCGGGGCCCAGCTCTTCGCGGTAGGAAAGCAGGTAGGAGAGCCGGACTTCAAGGGGATGGGCGTGGTGGTGGAAGGTCGGGACCCAGCGGCTCACCCAGTAGGGGGCCACCACCGCCGCGCCCGGCTCGACGCTCTCGTTCAGCGCCCGCGCCCAGCCGTAGGGGACCTCCGGCACCTTCAGGGAAGGCCTGCCGACCCGGATCCCGACCTGGGGCCCGGCGTTGCGCGGGTCGAAGACCGGGTAGCGCGGCACCCAGAGGGCGAAGCCGGCGCAGGCGGCGAGGCCCGCGGCGAGGCCCGGCGCCCCGGGCCAGCGCAGGGGCGCAGCCAGGAGCAGGGCCAGCAGGAGCGGCACCGGCAGGGCCCACAGGGCCCGCCAGTAGGAGGGGCCCGTGAGGTTCGCGCTCACCCACTCCCCGGTGTAGGGGTCGAGGAGCACGACCAGGACCGCGAGCGGAACTCCGCAGGCGAAGCGCCGGGCCAGACCGGGCGGGACGACCGCCCAGCCCGCCGCCAGGGCGAAGAGCGAGAGCGCCGCCAGCCGCGAGGTCCCGAGCACCTCGCTCCCGGCCTCGGCCAGGAGCGCACCGGGCGGGCCGGCCGGTCGCGCGGGGGCGTGGCTCGCCATCTGGCCGCGCACGAGGACGCCGGCCGCGAGCACGTAGAGCGAGGCCAGGGCACCCAGCGCGCCGCGGCGCAGGCCCTCCCGGCTGGGGCGGAGCGCGCTCGCCAGGGCCGCCAGGGCCCCCGCCGGCGCCACCCAGAGCGCCGAGGAGGAGGCGCCGAGGGCGGCGATCTGGGCCGCCGCCAGGAGCGCGAAGGCGCGCGCGCGCGGGCATCGCGCGAAGTCGAGCGCGTAGGACTGGACCAGCGGCAGGAACACGAAGAGCGCGACGGCCTTTCCCTGCCACATGCGAGGGAAGGCGAAGTTCGCGTAGGAGCGGTGGGTCTCGCCGGCGGCCAGCAGCACCAGCACGAAGGCCGCCGTGGCGAAGAGCCAGGCGCCCGGCAGGAGCCGCCGCAAGAGATGTGCCGCGGCGAGGGGCACCAGGAAGGCGCCGAGCCCCGCGGCGAGGAGGTGGAAGCAGGCGATGACCGGGAGCCCCGTCGCGAGGGAGAGGGCGGCAGGGGCGAGCTCCCAGGAGTGGAGCTGGTACACCGGGAGGTGGAGGGGGAGGCCGGGCACGCCGTGCAGCGTGTCGGCGGCGAGGAGCGGCTGGCCCGGCTGGTCCACGGCCGCCACCGCGAGATTCACGTAGAAGGCGTCGTCGATGTCCGGGCGGTGGATCGCGAGGGTCGCCCCCAGGCAGAGGAGCGAGAGCCCGAAGAGGGCGAGCTCGGGGCCCCGCCCGCGCCGGGCGGGGGGCGGCGCCGGGTCTTCGCGGAGCCAGCCCGCGGCGAGGGCCGCGGCCAGGGCGAGGGCAGCTCCCCACCAGAGCCCGAGCACGCCGCCCCCGGCCAGGAAATGCGCGAGGGCCGCGAGCGCCAGGGCGGCGCCCGCGAGCTCGAGGCCGCGCACCAGACCCGGCGCCGCGCGCGGGGCCGGGGCGGGGGCCGGGGCCGCCGGCGGCGGCGGCGCCGCGCGCGCCCCCGCGCGGCGCCGGGCCCGGGCGGCCAGGAGCACCAGCGCGGCCGCCGCGGCCGCGAAGAGCGCGACCAGGCCGCGCAGGCTGCCGCCGGCGGCCACCGTCGCGTGGCTGGCCAGCGTCCAGCTGGCGAAGGCCGCGCAGGCGAGATCGCACAGGCGCTCGCTCGGCGCCGGCCCGTCGCGCGTAGACGCCTTCGCGGGGAGCAACTGCGGGCGACCGGCTCAGAGCCGGAGCAGCCGGGCCACGCGCTCGCGGTTTTGACGCCCGTCGCCGAGCCAGGACTCGTCGCTCTTCGCCCGCTTGAGGAAGAGGTGACAGTCGAACTCCCAGGTGAAGCCCGCGCCCCCGTGGATCTGGAGGTTCTCCGCGGCGGCGTGCCGATAGGCGTCGGAGCACCAGGCCTTCGCCATCGCGGCGCAGAGCGGCGCCTCGTCGCGGCCCTCGGCCCACATCAGGGCGGCGTAGTAGGTGAGGGCGCGCGCCGACTCCACCCGGAAGAGCACGTCCGCGCACTTGTGCTTGATGGCCTGGTTCACGCCGATGGGCTTTCCGAATTGCACGCGCTCCTTGGCGTAGGAGACGGCCGCGTCGAGGCACTCCTGGGCGCCGCCCACCATCTCGGCGGAGATCATCACGAGGCCCCGGTCCAGCGTGCGGCGGATCCTGGGCCAGGCGTTGCCCGCGCCGCCGAGGAGCGCCTCCGCCGGGAGCGCGGCGCTCTCGAACTCCACGCGGTAGAGGGGGCGCAGGAGGTCCATGCTCGGCAGCGGCTCGATCCGCACGCCGGCGGTCCCGCGCGGCACCAGGAAGAGCGCGAGTCCGCGCTCCGCCTCCTCCGAGCCCGGCTCGGTGCGCGCCACCACCACGATCAGGTCCGCGGCGGCCGCGTCGGGGACGAAGAGCTTCGCGCCGACGATCCGGAAGCCCCCGCGCCCGTCCCGGAGCGCCGAGGCGACCAGGTCGGCGGGCTCCTCGCTGCCGCGCTCCTCGGTGATGGCCAGGGTCGCGATGCACTCGCCCGCGGCGATGCGCGGGAGCCAGGCCGCCTGCTGGGAGGCGTCGCCGGCCTCGAGCAGGGCCGCGGCGGCCAGGGCCGTGGGCAGGAAGGGGGCCGGGGCCAGGCGGCGCCCCAGCTCCTCGGCCACGATGGCGAGCTCCACCGGGCCGAGCCCGGCGCCCCCCAGCGCCTCCGGGAGCGCGAGGCCCAGCCAGCCGAGCTCCGCCATCCCCCGCCACAGCTCCTGCGAGTGGGTCTCCGGACCCTCCAGCACCCGGCGCACCCGCGCCGATGCGGCGTGCTGCGCCAGGAAGTCGCGGGCCGTCTTGCGCAGGAGCTCCTGCTCCTCGGTGAAGCCGAAGTTCATGGGGTGGATCTCATGGCGAGAGTCGGCGGCGAGCAGGCTAACAGACCCCTGACTCACGGGTCAACGCAGACCGGCGCCCCCGCGCGCCGCCGGATCGGCCTCTGCTAGCCTCCCGCCGATGTCGCCCCGCCGCGGCGCCCGCTTCGCCCTCGGCCTCGGACTCGCGCTGCTCGGCGGCGGCGCCGCGCGCGCCGAGTCGGCTCTGCTGCTCCACACCCCGGCGGTCTTCGGGGTCGTCCCCGCTGCGAGCTACGACGAGGGCGGCCGGCGGGTGGGCGAGGCGCACCTCGTGATCGAGGAGCTCCCGGGCGGCAACGTACGCATCATCGCGGAGAGCGGCTTCCAGGGCGGGGCGCGCAGCGTCGCCTCGGCGGAGCTCTCGCCCGCAGGCGGCGACGGCGCCCTGCGCCTCCTCACCCAGGAGTCCCACTCCTTCGGCCCGAAGGGGATCCCGCTCGGCGTGCTGCGGGTCGACCACCGGGCCGCGCGAGCGAGCTGCAGCCAGGAGGACGAGGGCGGCACCCGGGTCGAGGAGATCGACCTGCCCGGGAGGGATCGGGTGGTGAACGTCCCGATGAACCTCTTCTTCCTGCCGCTCCTGCAAGGCGAGGCCGAGCGCCTGCACTTCCAGATGTTCCTGTGCCGCGGGGAGCCGCGGCTGCTGGACTTCGAGGCCTGGGTGGAGCAGCGCCGCAACGGCAGGCAGCGCCCCGTGGTGGAGGTGCGTTACCGGCCCGAGCTCGGCAGCCTGATCTCGCCGGTGGCGCAGACCTTCCTGCCGCGCCTCTCCTTCTGGTTCGATCCCACCGCCCGCAATCCCTGGATCGCGCACCGGCTCCCGCTCTACTCGGGGGGGCCCGAGGTCGTGGTCGCGCGCGAAGGCGTCCCCCTCGATCTCCTCGGGATGCGGGGACGTTGAGGACCGGGGGGGCCGCGCGCGGGGCAGACCCACCCCGAGCCGCTACGCGAGCAGCGCCTCCAGACAGCCGGCCCGGGCCAGGATCGGGTCGAGGGCGGAGCGGTCGGGCACCCCCCGGTAGCGGGCCCGCAGCACCGCCAGCGACCGGGCGTGGTACTTCTGCGCGGCCTGCCGGAAGGGCCGCCCCCGCAGCTCGATCTCGAACTCCTCGCGGCCCTCCGCCAGGGCGCGGGCATTGGCGGCGGACCAGGGCAGGAAGAGGCCGCCCACCTCGTCGCGCAGGAGGGGGAGCAGCGTGGGCTCGAGGGCGGCCCAGCGGTCGAAATCCCCCTCCGCGCGCGGCGTCAGCATGCGCAGGATCCAGGCCAGTGCGTTCGGACCGCTCGCGCGCAGGATGGCGCCGGGCGTCGGATCCGTGGAGCACTCGTAGAGCTGCGCGAAGAGGCCGAAGTCCGCCAGCGCGGGGCGATCGCCGAAGAGGCAGGCGCGCGCCGCGAGGTGCGCGTCGAGGATCGCCACGCTGCGGCGGAAGGAGGCCTCGATCACCTCGCGGGTGGCCTCCGAGGAGCCCACGTAGGGGAGCCGGCCGGCCATGCGCCGGCCGACCGCCTCGCTCGCGGCGCGGACCCTCGCCTCGTCGGCGTCGGGGAGGTTGGCGCGGGCCAGCCGCTCCGCCGCCGATTCCCGGTCCGCCGGATAGGTCCAGCGGTAGTGGAACATCGGCTTGTTTCCCCACTCGTCCGCGTACTCCTCGACGAGGGCCGAGAGGAAGGCCAGGGCCGGGTCGGGCGGCGCGATCGAGGGCTCCGGGAAGAGCGCCTCGAGCTTCTCCAGGATCGGCGTCGAGTCCTGCCAGGCCTCGCCCTCGGGCGTGATCACCAGGGGGATGAGGGGGAGCTTCGCGTGCCGCTGGAACTCCTCCTGGTTCCCGACGTTGCGCGGGATCCACTCGTGGGGGATGCCCTTGTAGCGGAAGTAGGAGCGCACCTTCACCGAGTAGGGCGAGAGCTCCGCGCCGAAGATCCGGTAGGGCCTCGTCAATCCGCGCTCGCTCCCCGGGGCGGGATCCCCGCCGGCGTAGTCTACGCCCCCAGCGCGCCCTCCTTCCAGCCTCGGAGGACGCGCGCGTGATACCTTCCCCTCGCGCCATGCCGGGCCGCCGCTCGCTCCTGCCCCTGGCTCTGCTCTTCGCGGCGGCGCTCCTCCTGCGCGTCGAGTACGTCCGCCGCACGGAGGTCGAGAACCCCTTCCGGGCCGACGCCGGCGAGTACGCGCGCTACGCCGCGAATCTCCTGACCCACGGCACCTTCTCCCGCGAGCCCCCTGCGGAGGCCCCCCCGAGCCCCGACGCCTTTCGCTCGCCGGGCTACCCCGCCTTCCTGGCTGTGGCCTTCTGGCTCGACGAGCGCGATCCGCTGCCGCTCGTCACCTTCGCCCAGGCGCTCCTCTCCGCCCTCCTCGCGCCCCTGACCTTCGGGCTCGGCGCGCGCTTCCTGCCGCGCCCGGCCGCCCTCGGCGCAGCGCTCCTGGTGGCGCTCTCGCCGCACCTGGTGACGCTCGCGGGCTACCTGCTCACCGAGGTGCTCTTCGGCTTCCTCCTCCTGGCCGCGCTCTCGGTCCTCGTCTCGGCCCTCTCGCGCGAGAGCCCGGGGAGGGCCGCAGCCTCCGGAGCCCTCTTCGGCCTGGCCTGTCTCGTGAACGAGACGGCCCTCCCCGTGCCCCCGCTCCTCGCCGCCGCGGCCTGGGCCACGCGCGCCCGCCGGGGGCAGCGCCCGCGCGAGAGCCGCGAGGCGAGAGCCCTCCTCCTCCTGCTCCTCGTCTTCGCCCTCTTCCCCGCCGCCTGGCAGGTGCGAAACGCGCTGAGCCTGCCCCCGGATGCCCGCAGCGGCTCGGATCGCGCGCTCTCGACCATGATCCACGGCATCTACCCGGGCTTCGTGCATCGCGACCCGCGCCTGCGCTACTACGCCTACCGCGAGGACCCGCGGGCGCCGGAGATGCGGAAATCCCTCGCGCACCTGCTGCGCGTGGTGGGCGAGCGCGCGCGCGCGCGGCCGCTTCGCTACCTCGCCTGGTACCTGATCGAGAAGCCGGCGACCCTGTGGAGCTGGCACAACCTGCAGGGAACCTCCGACATCCACATCTACGCCGTCCGCACCTCGCTCTACGAGACCTCGCGACTCGCGGCGGCGACCCGCGTCGCCATGCGGGCGCTCCACCCGCTGGTGCTGCTCACCGCCCTCTTCGGGATCTCGCTCTGCCTGGGGCGCCTGCTCCGGGCACCGGCCGAGCGCGCGACGCTGCGCCTTCCGCTCCTGCTCCTCGCCCTCGGCGCCTGGTACACGGCGCTCGGCGCGGTCTTCGCGCCCTGGCCGCGCTACGCCGCGCCGCTGCGGCCGGAGCTCTACCTCTTCGCCGCCTGGGGCGCCGCGGAGGCGCTGCGCGCGCTGCGCGCCCGGGCGCGGCCCGCCGAAGCCGCTCCCGGCGCGCCCGAACGGGCCCCGCGCAGTTGAGGCGGTCGGTCTACCGGCGGGTGCTCCTCGGGCTCCTGGGCCTCGGGCTGACGCTCCGGCTCCTGGGCCTCGGCTGGGGGCTCCCGGGCCAGGTCTCCCCGGACGAGCCCCCCTTCCACCCCGACGAGCACGAGGCCTTCGTCGGGGCGGCCACGCTCTACGGGGACCCGCCCGCCGCGACCTTCAACAAGGGGGGCGCCCTCTACGTGCGCCTGGCCTTTGTCGCGCGCGCGCTGGTACGCGCGGCCCTCGACCCCTCGCCAGCGCGCGAGTACGCGGCGACGCTGGTCGTGCTGCGCGCGCTGAACGCCGCCTTCGCGCTGGCCGCGGCGCTCCTCGCGGCCGGGCTGGGCCGCCAGGTGGGCGGTCCCCTCGTGGGGCTCGGCGCCGCCGCGCTCCTGCTCTCCTTCCCGGGCGCCGTGCTCGACGCCCACTACGCGCGCCCCGACGTGGCGGGCGCCTGCCTCGCGACCGCCGCGCTCTTCTGCGCCGGCGGTGCGGCGCGGGAGGGCGGGCGCCGCTGGCTCGCCCTGGGCGGGCTCTTCGCAGGCCTCGCGACCGCTGCGCTCCTCTCGGGCGCGGTCGCTCTCGCGGCCCTCGCCGCCGGGGCCCTGGAGTGGCACCGGCGCGGCGCGCGCCCGGGCTGGGCGCGCGCCTTCGTGGGCTCGCTCGCCTGGCTCGCCGCCTTCGCGCTGGCGGGCTGGCTCCTCGGGAACCTCGAGGCCCTGCTCCACCCCCGGGCCTGGCTCGGCGGCCTCGGCATCGCCTCCTCCACCCACGGCGCGGGCGGCTGGTCGCCGCCGCTGCCGCAGCTCGGCCGGGTCGCCTTCTACGCCTTCGGCAGCATCGCCGCCGCAGCGGGCTACCTGGGCATCCCGGTGCTCCTCCTCTCCCGCGCGCCGGGGAGCGCGGCGATCGTCGCCTACCTGCTCTGCGGCTACGCCGCCCTCGGCCGGGTGGGCTTCGACATGATGCGGCACCTCGAGTTCCTGGCGGCCCCGACGGCGATCGCGGCCTCGGCGGCCCTGGTGGCCGGCGCGCGGCGGCTCGGGCGCCGCACTGGCCGGGCGGAGCTGGCGGCCGGCGGCGCGCTCGCGCTGGCGGCGCTGCTGGCAGGCCAGCTCTCCCTGGCCTATGTGTGGCCGCTCCAGTTCGGCGAGGATGTGCGCTACCGGACCGGGCGCTGGCTGATCGAGCACGCGGCGCCGGGGGCGAGCGTGGGCGTGACGGCGAGCTTCTACGGCGACGAGACCTACGCGCCGCGCTTCCCCGGTCCCCACGAGCTGCGGACGTTTCGCCTCATGCTGCGCCGCAACCACGACGCCTCCGGCTATCTCGACCTCGGGCTCGACTACATCGCCACCACGGACTTCGCGAAGACCCGGGCCAGCGGCCCCAGCGCGCCGGCCTTCTTCCGCGGGCTCTTCGCGGGCGACCGCTACCAGCTGGCGGCGGAGATCGGGCCCGCCTGGGATCCCCTGTGCCTCCCCGACCGGCTCGGGAGCCAGCGCCCCGGGGACCTCCTCTACCTGCGCTCGACCTTCTACGTCTTCGAGCGCCGACCGTGACGGCGCCGCGAACGGCCGCGCGCCCCCGGGTCTTCGTCGCCCGGGAGATCCCCGAGGCGGGCCTCGCCCGGGTGCGCGCCGGCTGCGAGGCCGACGTCTGGCCCGGCCCCCTGCCGCCGCCGCGGGAGGTGCTGCTCGAGCGGGTGGCGCCCTGCGAGGGTCTCCTGGCACTCCTCACCGACCGCGTCGACGCCGAGCTGATGGACGCCGCGCCCCGTCTGCGGGTCGTGAGCAACTACGCGGTGGGATTCGACAACGTCGACGTGGCCGCGGCCGCGGCGCGCGGCATCGCCGTGGGCAACACGCCGGAGGTGCTGACCGAGGCGACCGCCGACCTGGCCTTCGCATTGCTCCTCGCCGCGGCCCGGCGCCTGGCCGAGGGCGACCGCTACGCCCGCTCCGGGCGCTGGCGGACCTGGGAGCCCCTGGGCCACATCGGGCAGGACCTCGTCGGCAAGACGCTCGGGATCTTCGGCATGGGCCGGATCGGAGCGGCGTTGGCCCGGCGCTGCCGCGGCGGCTTCGACATGCGCATCCTCTACTGCGATGCGCGCCCGAACGAGACGGCCGAGCGCGAGCTCGCGGCCCGCCGTGTGGACTTCGCCGAGCTCCTCGCCGAGAGCGACTTCCTGAGCGCGCACGCGAGCCTCGATGCCTCGACGCGCCGGGTCTTCGATGCGCGGGCCTTCCGCGCCATGAAGCCGACCGCAGTCTTCGTGAACACGGCCCGCGGCGGGCTCGTGGACCAGACCGCGCTGGCCCTGGCCCTGCGCTCTGGGCAGATCTTCGCGGCGGGCCTCGACGTGACCGACCCGGAGCCCCCCGCGCCGGACGATCCCCTGCTCGGGCTCCCGAACCTCGTCGTCACGCCCCACATCGCGAGCGCCACGGTGGCGAGCCGCAACGCGATGGCCGAGATCGCGGCGGAGAACCTGCTGCGCGGGCTCGCCGGCGAGCGGCTGCGCTGCCCGGTCGACGAGGCGGTGGCGCTGTCCCGGCGACGGGGCTGACCGCGCCGGACGCGCGGCCACTCCCGCCGGGGGCCTCAGGGCAGGAGACCGAGCCGCTCGAGCGCCCCCCGCAGCTCTCCCAGCCCCACCACCTGGTGAGCGCGCATTCCGGCGGCCGCCGCGGCCTCGACATTCGGGGGGGAGTCGTCGAAGAACGCGACCCGGTCGGGCTCGACCGAGAGATGCTCGAGGACGTGCTGGAAGACCTCCGGTTCGGGCTTCACGAGACCCAGCTCGTGGGAGGAGAAGATCTCGTGAAACAGCGCCCGCAGCCCGGGTCGCGCGGCCCAGTGGACCTCGTTCGAGTTCGTGAGACAGGCCAGGCGATAGTGGGGTCGCAGCGCGTCGAGGAGATCCGCTGCCCCCGGGAAGAGCCCCCGGGGCCAGCTCTCGAATTCGCCGAGGAAGGCGTCGGGCGAGAGCGGAAGGCGCCATTCGTCCACGAACTGCTTGGCGAACTCGGTCGGCGAGATCCGACCTCGTTCGAAGGCCATGACCGAGGGCGAGCCGAGCCAGCGGAGGCGCAGCTCCGGATCTCCGGAGATCTCGGGGCACATGCGCCGGAGCTCCTCGAACCCCGCGTTCTCCACGAGAACGCCGCCGATGTCGAACAGGAGCACGCTCGGACGCATGGCGATCGCCGTCCTGGCGGGCACAGACTCCCGGGGATCAGGCGGCATCGGCCTCGGAGCCGCAGTTCCAGCAGGACCGGAAGTGCGGCTCGTGGCGCTCCCCGCAGCCGCCGCAGACCCAGGGCGCGTCAGGTCCGGGAACCCGCTCCGAGAGCCACTGGGCTGCCAGGCAGGTGGCGCGGGGAGACTGCTCCGCGTCGACGATGCACACCCGGTACTCGGCCGAAGCGCCGGTGGGGACCTCTCCCAGGAGCGGCGTCAGGTGCTCGCCCTGCACGAGACTCGGAATCCCCTCGGACTCGAGCGCGCTGCGCAGGAGGTGTGCGAGCGTGCGATCGGAGGTCGTGTAGAGGCACTTCACCGGGAGATCCGCTGCAGAGGATACCCTCCGCGGCTCTCCCGGGCGAGCGTCCGCCACCTCCGGCGATCGGCGCCGCGGCCTCGGATCAGGCGCCTCCGCGCGAGCGCGGAGGACGGCGCCTGGCCGAGGCCCGAAGCGGGCGCGTCCATCTCCGGGCCTCGATGGGATCGAGGGGGTCGCGGCCCGCGAGAAAGAGATCGAGGAACGGCAGGTCATCGTATCCCCAGAAGAGCTCCTGGCCCACCCTCATCGCCGGAACGCCGAAGACGCCCTTCGAGATCGCGTCGTCGGTCTGCCGCCTGAGAAGGGCCTTCGCCTCGGGACGCCCGGCTTCCGCCACGAGCTCCGCACCCGGTAGCCCCGCCTCGCTGGCCAGGGTCTCGACGACGTCGGGCTCGCTCACGTGCAGGCCCGCGACCCAGACGGCCCGGAAGAGCCGGTCGATCAGGGCCCGCCGCCCCGGGTCGGGAAGCGCGAGGGAGGAGATCCGGAGCGCGAGGAGCGGATTGAAGGGATGGAAGGCGGGGGGGCGGAGGGGGACGCCGAGGAGGGCGGCCTTCCGGAGGTTGTTGCGAGCCATCCAGTACGCCTTGGGCAGGATCTCCGCAGGGCCCAGCTGACCATGCGCCTCCAGGAGGCCCGCGAACAACACGGGAACTGGCACGACGCTGGCTCCGTGGCGTCCCGCGACCTCGGGCAGCTGCGTCCACGCCAGGTAGGCGTTGGAGGAGATGTAGTCGAAATAGAAGTGGATCTCGGGGATCACCCGACCGCCGTCGCCGCCAGCCCGAAGAGCCACAGGCAAGAGCCAAATCCCACCAGGAAGACCACGGATCGAAGCGGCGCCAGGTCCGCGATGTAGAAGACCGCATGCAGGATGCGAGCTCCGATGAAGAGCCCGCTCGCGAGGGCCGAAAGGGCGGGATCGGCTCCGCTCACATGGGCCACGACGACGGCCAGCCCGAACACGGGCAGCGCTTCCCAGGCGTTCTGCTGGGCTGCGTACGCGCGGGCGCCAGCTCCACTCAGGGCGGAGGCCTGGACCCGTGGGTGGCGGTTGTCGATGGCGCCGAACTGCCGCTGCTTGAAGTAGCCGCCGATTCCGGCCAGGACGTAGGGGATGAATACCGCGATGAGGACGCACCAGAAGGGAGCCGTCATGATCGAACGCCACCTCCTTCCGCCGGATGCTACCACGCCAGGCATCCGCGGGCGCCCGCTGCGGCGTCAGTCGGAGGCCGGGAACTCGACCCAGAAGACTCCCCGGAGCTCACCGATCCCGAAGCCCACGGCCTGGTCCTCGGGATAGAGCCTCGCGATCTCCCGCGCCAGATCCGGCGCCACGGACTGGCCGTGGCAGGTGACGCAGAGAGGTTGCAGGAGGATCGGCTCCGCGTAGCCCGAGCGGCCCTCCCCGAGACGGACGGCACGCGGCGACCGCTCCGAGGGCCGGGAAAGATACGATTCGAGGATGGGACGAACCCACTCCGGAGCGACGTTGGAGGGGTTCCTCAGCCGATGGCTCGTCCTCCCGAGGCGGATGCCGTCCCCCGAGAGCCCCCGGGCGATCTCCGGGGCCCGCTCGCGGCAGGCGGAGATGGCTTCCACGGGACCGCGGGCGAGCCCCTCGCGGAGCGCCTGTTGCAGCTCTTGCTTGAAGGCCACCAGGATCTCGGCCCCGCGATCGCGGCCCGCCTGCTGCGCCTGCGCCACGGATGCCAGCAGGGCGGAGACCACGAACAGGAGATTGCGAGCGCCCATCGTCACCCTCCACGTGGCGCCCCGCGCTGCCGGAGGCCAGAAGGCGGCCCTCGCGACTCCTCCTGGCTGGCGGTCAGCGTCGATCAAGAGACCAGGCCCTCCGTCCTCTGGGCGACGTCGTCGCGGATCTCGTACCAAGGCGACCTGGCGCCGACGAAGATGTGCGCCCTGGGTCGTACCCCGGGGTCGCCATCGAGGACGCACCAGAGGCACGCCGGCATCGCGAGCAGTGGCAATGGTACATGCCGACGGGGGTGCCGCTGATCCGATACTGCACCCCGCCACGGAGACAGCGACCGGTGACCACCGAGGCCCCTCCCCTGGCCGACCCGCGAACCGGCGCTCCGCTGCCGCAGCCCAGCGCCTCCGAGCCCCGCGAGAACTCCCTGGCGCTACGCCAGGAGGCTACCACCCCCGGATGGCCGGGGCTAAACGCGCCACCGGCGCGCGCCGCCGGGCGGGGTGCGTTACCGTGCACATCACCAGGGCCAGGGGGTCGGGAGTTGATCGAGATCTTCGTGGACGGCGATGGCTGTCCCGTGAAGGATGAAACCTACGCGGTCGCCTCTCGCTACGGCGTGCCGGTGGCGTTGGTGGCCAACTCTCGCCTCGGCGTGCCCGAGGGCCTGGGCATCGAGATGGTCCTGGTCGATCAGGGGCCCGATGCCGCCGACGACTGGATCGCGGAGAGAGTGCGGCCAGGGGACGTCGTCGTGACGGCCGATATTCCGCTGGCGGCGCGCTGTCTCGAGGCGGGCGCTCGCGTCCTGGGCACGAATGGGCGGGTCTTCAGCGAGGACGCGATCGGCGATCTCCTTGCCACGCGGCACCTGAAGGCGTACCTGCGGGAGGCCGGTGTCGTGTCCGGCGGGCCCCCCTCCATGTCCGCTAAGGACCGCTCTCGTTTTCTCTCGAAGCTCGACGAGCTCGTCCAGATCGGCCTGCGCGAAGCTCGATCCCGGTAGGCACCGTCAGCTCAAAGCGCACCTCGCCCTTCCCGGTACCCCCGACGTTCTCCCAGCCGGCTGCCTCATAGAATCGGCTGGCGCGGGTGGCGGGGGCTGTTGTGAGCCACAGCCGCTCCAGGCCCTGCAACCACAGCCACTTGACCATTTCATCGTGGAGCTGCCGCCCGTAGCCGCGGCCTTCGTGCTCCGGGTCCACGAACAGGGCCCAGATACTTCCGTTCCTGGCGTTGCCGATTGCGAAGGCGACGATCTCTCCCTTGACTTCGATGACCCAACCTCGCCCCAATCTCTCGATCGCGGCGACGTAATCTGCTTCCGTGATGACGGCTGAGGCGAGGCGGTTTTCGCGCACGGACATGCGCACTCGATGCATGGCCGGCACATCGGCCGCGGCTGCCTGCCTCAGCATCTCCTGGCTAGGCGGCACGCGTGAGCAGGGAGACGAGGAGCAAGAGTCACAGGCCGGCCAGGACGAAACCGCTCGCCCCATAGACGAAGAACCGATGACTTACGTTGTTGCTGCCCAAGTGGATGTACGAGTGCAGGCAGCGGGAGAGGAAATACAACCAGGCCATGCTGACCGTTTGAGCGGTCACGGGGCCAGCTACGCAGAGGAATATCAGAACGACATAGAAAAGCGGCGGGATCTCGAAGTGGTTCTGAACGTGGCGAGAGATCAGCTGAAGCCTCTCTGGCTGGCGACCTTCGTCGAACAGGCGGTAGTACTTGATGCTCACATCACCTCGCCGGATGGCCAGATAACGGGAAACGCCGAGGAAAAGCACCATCGCGAAGGTGAGGAAGAACATCGCGATACCCGGGTACAGGATGGCGTTGCGTTCCATGGTGTCCCCAAGGCGTCCTACCGGAAGCTCGTCGGGAAGGGATGCCCTCGGTCTAGCGCGGATCCAGCCGGACGAAGTACCTCGGCGGGAAACCGGTCAGGATCCGGAAGACCACGCCGAGGCCGTTCTCGCCGTCGACGCGATCGTGCTCCACCCCCGTGACGGGGACGGCCCGATAGTCGCCCTTCTCGCCGGCCAGCACGACCTGCACCTCCGGGTTCTCCAACGCGCGGTTGTACCAGGCCCGGGGCCAGTGGTTGGCCGCCACGTAGAGCCGGCCATCGCTATCGAGGCGGGACACGACCCGGTCGTGCGGGGTTCCGTCCCCATCGAAGGTGGTGATGACGAGGGTCGACCCGGCGGTGGGCTGCAGGTATCCGATCAACGACTCGAACGCGACGATGACTCCCACGTAGATCAGGACCGCGATCGCGCCGACCTTCAAGGCCTTCATCGCTCGACTCCCAGGGGCGCGTCCCGCCGCCCAACGACCTGCCGCCGAGCTGCCCGACGAGAGGGCACTCCAGGCCCGCAGGCCCACCGACCCAGTGTAGGGCGAAGGCGCCCCGGTTGGCGAGCACTGAGGCAGAGCGGCTTCAGCACGGGTCAGGCGGCAGCCCCCGGCACCATGACGTAGTGCTCCACCGTTGGGAATGGCTCGTAGAAATGGTGGAGGAGCTCGCGCCAGCGCTGGTACTCGGGCGACTGTCTGAACCCCTTCGTATGGCTGTCCAGAGACTTCCACCAGACCAGCAGGAGGTATCGGTCAGCGGCTTCGATCGAGCGCCGGAGTTCGTGCCGTTGGTAGCCTTCGCTGGAGCAGAGGATCTGCTGAGCCTCGAGGAAGGAGGCCTCGAACGCTGCGGACTCACCGGGGCGGACGCTTAGAATCGCGACTTCGAGCACCATGGTCGCGAGGGTAGCGCCAGGCGCCGTGGGTGGCCTTGTACGGCTGGTAGCGGTAGTACTTGGGGCGAGAATCCAGCCTGAGGTGAAGCCAGTACACGCCCAGTCCAGCCGTGCTGAGCCAGATGGGCCGCGTGCCGATCTGGCTCTCCAACGCGGCGCCGGCTGCCTGCCAAAGCGCATGAATCTGCGTTGCTGGAGCTTCGCGAACAAACACTCCCAGGTGGGCGTACGCAGGCAGCGGGCCGAGTGGCCGGGGCACGACGAGGAGAGCGTCTCCGCCGAGATTTGGAAAGGTAAGGACCGTTTGCTCTACCTCGGAGGACGCGAAGTGGCTGCGAAACGCATCGGGTTCCGGATGTACACGGGAGTGCTGCGAGCTCTCGACCACGGCGAACTGGAATGGGCGATCCACCGTGCGCCGCGTGACGGGCGGCGTTTCCCAGAAGTAGGCCTCATACGAGGCATCTGCGAGCAGCGATCGGAAGTAGTTCCGAAATCCCTCGTCGCGTTGCCAGAGGTCAATGACCTCGGCGTACGAAAGCCGCTCGCCGGCTCGCAAGACGGATACCACCTCGACCCGGCCGGACTCCAGAGTCAGCGACTCTGCTTCCCACATCAGAGCCTCCCCTCTGGAAGGCGCGGATCTGGCCCGATGGCGCCACCAGGACAGGCGGAGCCGGCGCCTACGAGGGCGAAGCCGCTCGGCGGGCACGCAGGAGGAGGACCCCGGGAATCGAAAGTGCGATAGCCTGCGCGACGCCTGTCGGCCAACCACGGCCGTGGGGAGAAGTCTCGTTCCAGATCAGATGGCTGAGCGCAACGTAGAAGGCATAGCCCGCCGATGACGACCAGACCCACGGCCTCTGCCTCCAGAATCCCCAGGCCCCCACGGCGAAGATGCCCCAGTGCAGAGGTGCCGTGAGCAAGGCGGCCCTGCCTCGCACCTCGAAGCCGAGCCAGACCTCTACGCCGCGGGCCTCGGAGACGAACAAGTCCCGGTAAGCCAGGAAGGCGACAGTGAAGATGCAGAAGAGAGAGAGGGACGTCGCCCACCGGGATCGGCTCGCCCGGTTCGGCTCGTTCGAATGTCCTTCGGTGATGCTCACTCGACCGTGACGTCCTCTCGCGCCGCCTATTATCAGAGAAACGAACCAGGCGCTCGGCTGCAGGGCCCGCCGCGGGCCTGGCAGGAGACCGGGTCCTCGCACCCCACAGCGCCCTCGGACGCTCGAACGGTTGCCGGGGCCCGTGAACCCGCATCCAGGAGCCCGCCGCCACCCCGCTGCCCGCGTCTACGACCGTGATTGCGACTCTCGAAGAACCTGAAGGAGTTCGCTCCGGTCGAAGAAAACCTGGTTGGAGTAGATGAGCCCCGCGCGAAGCTGGACCGTGCAGACCCCCGCGGCTTCGATGACGCGCGCGCCGGCCGGGATGGAGGCGCGCCAATGGTTGAGGAAGCCATCGCGAATGGGTACGGAGCTTTGGTGCCGCCACACCCAGCTCGGGTTGAGGGCGAGGAGGCGGGTGAAGTACCCAAGGAGGGCGGCCCGGCCCCGAACCCCGTCCGGGATGGCTGGATCGCAGTAGAAGGCGTCGGGCGTGTAGAAGGACAGCAGCTGCTCGGGCTGATTTCCGGTCCAGGTGGGAAGCCACTTTTCGGCGAATGCACGGGCCTCGGCCGTGTCCATCCCTTCGAATTGCACGAGACGCTCCGCCTGGCGGCCTAAGGGATCGATGCTCAGCTCCGCAGCCCGGCGCTGTCTGACTCCCGCTGAGGCACCTTACCCGCCGCCAGATGGTACCACGCTGCGATTGGGCCGCGCTGGGCTGCGTCCGCTACTTCGCGACGCCCCATCACTCCTGGAAGCACGGAACGAACGGGAACACCAACGGCCTGATCCGGCAGTACCTACCAAAGCGCACCAGCATGGCCCACGTGACCCAGCGCGACTGCAATGCTGTCGATTTTCACGATCATGATCCATGCTGTTTCCCAGAATCATGATCCAGGATCCCGAGACCCGTTCCTCTCATAGCACGTCCTGACTCCCTTCCGCTCCCCCGTCGTTCTCCGACCCGAG
>Ga0187892_10001016_pt1 | contig 68388 bp, 64 predicted proteins | sample MA1701073metaG_FD_139345 | JGI IMG/M metagenome (GOLD analysis project Ga0187892, IMG submission 139345) | Bio-ooze microbial communities from a basaltic lava cave in the Kipuka Kanohina Cave System on the Island of Hawaii, USA - MA170107-3 metaG ...
ACCAGCTCGCCGGCGGCGAGAGGCGGGAAGTCGCGGCGGCCTTCGAGCTCCGCCACCAGGTGGGCGAGCGCCAGGAGCGGGCTGCCCAGCACGTTGTCGCCCCGCCCCCGGTCGATCACGGTGTCGCCGCGGCAGAGGTCCACCGTGAGGCCCACGAGCCTGTCGGCGAGGCCGGCGATCGACCGCGCCGGGAGGCGGGGGCCCACCACGAGGCGCCCGTGCAGCGCGTTGGCGGCCGTGGTGTCGCCCACCTGGACCTTCCAGCCGGGGTGGTAGCAGTGGACGATCTCGACCGCGTGGGCCACCCAGTCGATGCACTCGAGGAGCGCCGGGGGATCCGCCGCCCGGCGCGGCTCGGGCGCCCGCCCGAGGCCGAAGCACACCTCGGGCTCCATGCGCGGCTGCACGAGACCACGGAGCGGCACCGACGCCCGGTCGCCGGCGACGTGCTGCACGGTGGTGTCGTAGACGAAGCCGACGATGGGCCGGTCGACGCCGTAGCGCGCCCAGATGGTGCGGTTGGTGAACCCGAGCTTCCGGCCCACCGGCGTGGCGCCGGCGCCGAGGCGCCAGGCGTGCAGGCGCGCGGCCACCCGGTAGCCGGCCTCAGCGTCGAAGCCCGGCCCCCGCGAGGAGAACGGCGGCACCACGCGCGGCGCGGCCGCGAGCCCGATCAGCTCGTCGGCTGCGGCGGCGAAGGGCTCGTCACTCACGGGGCTCAGTCGTAGACGACCACGCTCCGCTTGACCTCGCCCTTCAGCATGCGGTCGAAGGCCTGGTTCAGCTCGTCGAGCCCCACCCGGCGGGTGATCAGCTCCTCCAGGCGGTACTTGCCCGCCATGTAGAGGTCGATGAGCATCGGCACGTCGGTGCGCTGGCGTCCGCCCCCGAAGGAGCTGCCGGTGAGGATGCGCTGCTGCAGCAGGAGCCCGGGGTCCACGGACACGCGCGTGCCGGCCGGCGACACGCCGACCACCACGCACGTGCCGCCCCGGTGGGTGGCCATGAGGGCCTGCTCGATGGTCGCCTGGGTGCCCACCACCTCGAAGGCGTAGTCCACCCCGCCCGCGCCGCTGATGGCCTGCACGCGCGCCACCGGGTCCTCGGTGGCCGCGTTGACGACGTGGGTCGCGCCGAACTCCTCGGCCCACGCGAGCTTCTGGAGCGCCACGTCCACGCCGATGACCTTGCCGGCCCCGACGAGACGCGCCGCCTGGATGGTGTTGAGCCCGACCCCCCCGCAGCCCCACACCGCCACGCTGGCCCCCGGCGGGACCTTCGCGCGGTTGAAGACGGGCCCGGCCCCGGCCAGGACCCCGCAGCTCACCAGGCACGCGACGTCCAGCGGCGCGTCCGGGCGGATCGGGATCACGCTCGGCTCGGGGAGCACGGCGTGGGTCGCGTAGCCCGCCACCTGGAGGAAGTGATGGAGCGCCGTCACCCCCTTGCGCAGCCGCGAGGTGCCGTCCAGCATGAACCAGCGCGGCCTGTCCCGGAGCGCGCACATCGTCGGCTGGCCGCCGATGCAGTAGCCGCAGCGGCCGCACGAGGGGATGTAGCTCGAGCAGACGTGGTCGCCCGGCTCGACGGTGGTCACGCCGGGCCCCACGCGCTCCACGACGCCGGCGGCCTCGTGGCCCAGCACGACGGGCAAGGGGTGCGGATAGTCGCCGGAGACCACGTGGTAGTCGCTGTGGCAGACGCCGTTGGCCGCCCAGCGCACTTGCACCTCGTGAGGCCCCGGCTCGAGCAGCTCGACGTCCTCGACCACGACGGGCTTCTTCACCTCGTAGAGCACGGCGGCGCGGGCGTTCATGGTCCCCTCCTCGCGGATCCGGTCACGGTGTCGTTGTGGCGGGTCTCAGCGCGGCTGACGCGCCAGGGCGCGCCGACGCCACATTCTACACGGAAGAGTCGAGGCTGGATCGGGTTGCGTCCTCGCGGAGACCTGCATCGTGGCCGCAGCGGTGATGGGCTCCCCCTCCGAGCTCATGGCCGGCACGGTGCGATGGACGCCACCGGTGGCAGGACCTCGGGGGGAACGAAGACGGCCAGGTAGCCGTCGGCCGGCGCCAGCGAGCCGAGGTCGACCTGGCGGTAGCCGACAGCCGCCAGCTCGCAGCGGAGCAGCGCCGGCGGCGTGCCGTGGTGTTCCGTCGGCTTGTCGACCTCGATGATGGCCACGCGGCCGCCGGGCCGCAAGGAGAGGTGCAGGCGATGGAGGAGTTCGAACGGATTCTCGATCTCGTGGTACACGTGCGCGAGGAGGGCGAGGTCGACGGACGCGGCCGGGAGCTTCGGATCGCCCGGCGTGCCGAGGATCACGACCACGCCTTCCACGAGCTCGCGGGCCAGCCGGGCGCGGAGCCGGTCGAGGTAGGCCGGGTTGATGTCCTGGGCGTAGATCGTCGCTCCGGGACCGAGCCGGCGGGCCAGCCGCACGGTGTAGTAACCCTCGCCCGCGCCCACGTCGGCGACGCGCATGCCCGGTCGGACGCCGAGGCGGTCCATGACACCCTCCGCCTCGCCGACCCGGTCGCGCTCCTCCTCGAGTCCGCGCCCCGGCGAGACGACCGGGGCAACCGGACGTCCGGGGGCCGGGAAGGCGGAGCGGCTGTCGGGGGTCGGCGCCGGCGCGCCACATGCCCAGACCAGGCCCCCCGCGACGAACGCGAAAACGAGAACTCGGGGGACGCGCGGCATGCTGGCTTCGGCGAGGCGTGTCAGCGGTGAGGCCGGGCGACCGGCCCCAAGGACGGGCACGGTCCCGCCGCCCACCGTCGCCTCGTCAGCCGCCGCTCCCGCCGGCCGGGCGGGCCAGCCCGGCGAGAAAGCGCGTGGTGTGGCCCGCGATGCCCGCTCCCGGTGTGGCCGACGAGGCCTGGAGCCGCTCGAGATCCGCCGGCGTATCCACGTCGAACCATGCGGGCAGCCGCGCGGTCCTGAGCCCGGCCGCGCGGGCGCGGCGCAATGTCTCCGGCAGGACGACGGGCGTACTCCACGGCATGTCCTGGAACAGCTCCGGCCGCTCGGCACGGACGCCGATCAGGTAGTAGCCGCCGTCGTCGCTCGGGCCAATGACGACATCGATGTCCCCGCGCATGAGCGCGTCCACGCCCTGCTGGAGAAAATCGGTGGGCAGGGTGGGCGTGTCGCTATCGACGGCGATCGCGCCGGCATGGCCGCGCGCGAGCAGTTCGCCCAGGCTGTTGGCGAGCCTCATGCCCAGGTCGGGCCCGCGCTGCGGAAGCAGGAGGAACCCCGGCGCCAGCGTCTCGAAGATGGCGCTGGCCCCCGGCGGGCTGTAGGCCACCACCCCGTGAGCGTGCGTCAGGGAGCGCACCTGGGCGAGCTTATCGAGGAGGAAGCAGCGATACAGGCTCGCGGCGTCGCGGGCGGTGAGCGGGGGGGTGAGTCGGGTCTTCACGGCGCCCGCGACCGGGGCCTTGGCCATGACGGCCACGGCGACCGGCATCATGGCGGGATCACCCGAGCCGGCTTCGGGTCGTGCGGGTAGCTCAGGACGTCCGTCGTGTTGCACCGGTGATCGGCGACGACGAAGAACCAGTCGCGAGGATTGAGGGGGCCGGCCGAGGTGTCGACCTCGAGCTGATAGATGCCCTGCGGGAAGTTGGCCTTGAGGTTCCGCACCGGCCGCGGCGGCTGCATGGCGTAGGCGCGCCCCGTTCCGGCGTTGAACGCAAGGACCTGAGGTCCCAGATCGTCATCCGGGTCGGCCACCTCCAGCTTCACGAACGTGACCTTGCCCTGGCGCTGCTCCCACGGGAAGAGTCCCGCCCGCTTGATCACCGGGTCGTTGGCTCGAGTCGGTTCGGGGACGAGAACGACGGCAACCTCGAGCGTCTTGTCCTTCTCGACCCGGATGGCCTGGGGATGGTAGATGTAGCCCGACGAATAGACGTGGAGACCATACTGGCCGGCGACCGTGACCTCCAAGCGGAACCGTCCGTTCCCGTCCACCACCACGCCGCGGTCCCAGACGTTGTTGTGGATCTCGCCTCGCTCGAGGAGCGCCAGCCCGGACAGCGGCCGGCCGGCCTTGTCCTTCACCGTGCCCGTGATGATCGTCGCGGCGGTGGCGGGGTGCCCGGGCCCGAGGGTCCACGCCACGAGGACCAGCGTCAGGACCCGCGCTGTCATGGCTGCTCCTTTGCCGGCCCGCCGGCGCGCCGGGCCAGCAGGTAGGCGATGACATCGGCCATCGGCTGGCCGTCCCACGCCAGCGGCGGCAGGGCCGTCGTGTGGTGTTCGAGAAAGGCTTCGAGGGATTCCCCCCGTCCGTCCTGGACGCGGGGAAAGCGGGTGACCGCCTCACCGCTCGAGGACTCGTCGTGGCAGGCGGCGCAGCGGCGAGCGTAGAGGCCCTGACCGCGCGCCACGCTGCGGGCTAGCTCCGCGAGCCGCGCGGGGAACACTGGCTGACCCGCGGCGATCCCCGGTGTCGGCGGCCGGCCGGCGCCGTGCGCCGCGAGGTAGGCGGTGATCGCGGTGGCCACCGGCCTTGGCTCGGCCACGCCGTAGTGACGACGCACGGCCTCCGCGTTGGCCTGCAGGAACGTCATCACCCGGGCGTACGGGGGCGGCTCGGGCTTGAGCTTGGGGAAGCTCGCCGCCCATTCCCGCGTGGCGGCCGGGTCGTGATGACACGTCGCGCAGGCGACCGGGCTCCTGGGATCGGGCGACTCCCTCCACCAGCGCGCGCCGGCCGCCACCAGGGAGTCCATCGTGGCCGCACCCCCGCTTCCCACCGGCGCCGCGCCGCCGGCGGACAGGGCCAGCACCACGCCAAGGCCGACGCGACGGACCCTCATCCCCGCGCCCAGAGCGAGCGCCGGCCTGTTGCCCCGTGGAGCAGCGTGATGCCGCCAACCGTGAGGAAGCCGCACGTGTACAGCAACAAGAACGGCACAAGGGCGTATTCCGCCTGCTGCCACGCCAGCCATGCCGTGGTCGCGGAGTAGAGCCCGAGCCCGATCTCGAAGAGTCCGCCGGCCGGCTGCCGGTCGGCGTAGGCCTTGTCGCGCCAGTGCCCGCCCTCGGGCCCGATCCCAAATTTGGGGGTGCGCACGAAGGCGTCGCCGCGACTCCAGAATCCTCCGAGGGCGGCGTGGCTCGTGCTCCACGCCACGCCGACGCCGACGACCAGGATCGTGGGCAAGCGCGCGGCGCGGGCCACCCAGCCGGGGCCCAGGACGCACTGGGCGTAGACGAGCATGCAGCCCGGGCCGGCGGCAGCCAGACCGAAGAGCAGACCGACCACGGCGAGCAGCGGCGGCGCCGGGGCCAGCGGGCGCGCCAGCAGGAGGGGGGTGGACAGGACGACGATCAGCAGCATCAGCGGATGGATCAGATAGTAGGTCAGGTGGATCGCCGCCTGGTACTTGACCCAGACCGAGTGCGGCGACGTCATGACCCGGGGGAGGAGCTTCACCGCGGTCTGGATCGAGCCCCTGGCCCATCGGCGCTGCTGGGTCTTGAAGCCGCTCACCAGCACCGGGAGCTCGGCCGGACACACGATCTCGGGCCGGTACTCGATGCGCCAGCCGCGGAGCTGAGCGCGGTACGAGAGATCGAGATCCTCGGTCAAGGTGTCATGCGTCCATCCGCCCGCGTCGTCGATGGCGATGCGGCGCCACACGCCAGCCGTGCCGTTGAAGTTCAGGAAGAGGCCGGCGCGGTGGCGGGCCGCCTGCTCGACGGCGAAATGACCGTCGATCCCGAGTCCCTGGGCCATGGTGAGCAGCGAGAAATCACGATTCAGATGGCCCCAGCGCGTCTGCACGACGGCGACGCTCGGGTCCGCGAAGTGCGGTAGGGTGCGGCGCAGGAAATCGGAGGGTGGCACGAAGTCGGCGTCGAAGATCGCGATGAACTCCCCGCTCGCCTCCTTGAGGCCGGCGGCGAGGGCGCCGGCCTTGAATCCGTGGCGGCGAGGCCGGCGGAGATGAACGACGTTGAGACCGAGGCTGGCGAGTGTGCGGACGGTCTCGGCCAGGATGGTCGTCGTCTCGTCGCTGGAATCGTCCAGGACCTGGATCTCCAGACGATCGGCCGGGTAGTCGAGCCCGCCGACCGCCTCCAGCAACCGGCGGGCGACATAGCGCTCGTTGTAGATGGGAAGCTGGACCGTCACGGACGGCCAGACGGCCGGTGGCGGTGGAGCCGCCCGCACGCGCTTGATGCCCCACCAGTGCAGGGCGACCATCACGTACGCGTTCACGCCGTAAAGGAACAGGCCCAGGACGCCAATGGCGTAGGCGACGCCCAGCAGCACGGCCGCCGTCAGGAGCATGGCGATCCCGACGGCGCCCGTGCCGGAGATGCCGCCGGGCTCGTCTCCGGGGCCGGCGGCGTCATCGGCGGCGCTCCAGGCGCCAGAGCGAGCGTGCGCCGATGCTCCCAGAGCAGGAGCCCCCAGAGGGGGAGGAACTCCAGCGCCCACGCCCAGTAGGGGAACAAGGCCGGCCGCCAGGCGTAGTCGAGGTACGAGAGCGTGACCGCGCCGGAGAACCAGAGCCAGCCGGGAGACGGACGGACGGCCAGGAAGGGAACGATCCAGACGACGTACCAGGCGTGGAGCGCGGTGGGCACCAGGAGCAGGTAGGCGCCAACCGCGGCGAGCCCGGCGGCGAAGACCCCGTGAGCGCTCTCGTGGAGCCGCCGGCGAATCGCGAGCAGGACGCCGGCGAGCAGGCCGAACAGCAGCAGCATCGAGAGGCCGCGGGCAGCCTCGGCGATCAGCGGATCGCCGTAGAGGGCGAAGCCGCCGGTGAGCAACCAGCGCAGGCCGACGTTGAAGTCCTCTCCGCTCGAGAAGTACTCGGGCAGGAATCCGAGGACGCGCGGGCCGACCGGCAACGCGTACGGCACGTAGCCGGCCGCCAGCACGAGCAGGGCGGCCGCCGGCAGCCGGCGGTCGCCGCGCCGCCACCACGCCACGAGCAGCACGGCCGGGTAGAGCTTGATCAGGGTCGCCACGCCGACGGCGGCGCCGGCCGCAGCCATCCGACCTTGCTGGCGCCAGAGCAGCGCCAGCAGCACCGCCGGGAGCACCGCGAGGTCCGTGTGGGCCGCCTGGGCGCCCTCCCACACCACCAGGGGCGCCCACGCGTACAGGATCACCGCGGTCGGGGGCCGGCCCAACCGGGCCAGCACCCGCAGCAGCAGCCCGCCGGTCGCGAGCTCGCAGCCGAGCAGCAGGAGTCGCCAGCCGAGCAGGCTCCTCGGCGCGATGGCGGTGACCGCCGCGTAGAGCATCTCCGCCCCCGGCGGGTACACCGTGCGCCTGTCCGGGCGGTTGATCCTCGGGTGGATGACCTCGTCGCGGAGGTGCGCCAGCTCGGGCGCCGCCGGCGCGTACCGGTACGGGCTCACGCCGGCGAGCTGCACGCGCCCATCCCAGAGATACCGGTACACGTCCGAGGAGAGCCACACCCCGGTGGGCAGGACGGCCACCCGAAAGAGCACGCCGAAACCGAGCACCAGGACCAGGGCCATCCGATCACGAGCGACCCACCGGAGCCCGAGCGCGCACGCGGCGAGATAGAGAGCGAAGTGTCCGCCGAACCGGATCACGTGTCGGGTCATCCCGTTCGCGTCGGGCGCGATGGCAGCGCCCAGGTCGAAGACGTAGCCGGCCAGGCTCAGGACGCCGAGGGCCGCCAGGCCGAGCCGGGCGGCGGCTTGAGCGCCTCCCCCCGCGCTCAGGCCGCCCATCGCAGCCACCGCGCCCACGAGGCGCCGCGCGACGCCCGCCGCTCCAGGATCGGCCGGAGCCAGTGATCGAGGCCGAGCACGCGACCGGCGCCGGTGAAGGCGAAGCAGAAGAGGGGCAGGGTCAGAAGCGGCCAGATCCAGTACCACTCGCCGGGCACGTTGAAGGCGCCCACGGCGATCTGGACTTGCCAGAGGAACCCGACGGCCCCGGCCAGCCGGGTGAAGGCGCCGAACAGAAGCGCCAGCCCGAGGAGGAACTCGACCACGAAGGTCTGGAGGCCGAAGAGAGCGAGGTTCGGGAGCACGATGTCGCGAAGGAAGGCCGCGTACCATCCAAAGGTGGGGTTGGCGATCTCCTTCTCGATGAAGCCGCGAAGCCACCCGTAACTGATCCAGGGCGCCTTCTGCAAGGCCATGTCCAGATAAAGCAACCCGTAGGCGATGCGGAAGAGCGCCACCGGCCAGCCCGGGAGCAGACCGGTGAGGCCCAGGGCGGCCATCGTCAGATGCTCCAGAGCGATCCGCAGCCGCGACAGGCGTCGGGAGGCGTGTCACTCTCGAACGCGGTGCGGAACTGCCGGTACCGCGCGCCGTTCCAGATCTCGCCGAACGGGGCCGCGAAGGCGTTCCCCAGGACGAGGCCCTCGTAGTCTCGGACGACCCATGGCGAGATGCAGCACGGGAGCACGTGTCCGTTGGCCGTGACGTAGCTGAGGGTCCACGGGCGCTGGCACCCCGCCCACGGACGCGGGCCGGCGGCTCCACCCCGCAGACTCGCCACCGGCGTCGTGAGCCCGGAGGCGCGGAAGGCGGTCCCGCTGTCGCGGGCTAGCTGCGCCGCTTCCTCGAGCAACGCTTGCTCCAGCGTGCGCAGCCGCCCGTGGAGGGCGTTGTCCTCGGTGGCCAGCCCGAGGCCGTTGAGGACCAGGCGCTGCACGTAGACCTCGCCCACGCTGAGGCTGGCGGCCAGCCGGACGAACCCTGGCAGCTCGGCCAGGTTCGCGCGCGAGGCGGTGAACCACAGGGAGACGCGCGGGGTGGCGCGGCCCCGCTCGAGCTGGAGCGCACGCAGCCGGCGGACGTTGTCCACCACCCGGTCGAACTGGTCGACCCCCCGCAGCCGCCGATAGGTCTCGGGCGTCGCCGCGTCCATCGAGACCCGGAACTCGTCGAGGCCGCATTCGATGAGCAGGCCGGCGCGGCGGGCGGTGAGGCTGATCGCGTCGGAGTTGAACAGGACGTGCGGGACGCGCGTCTTGAGATACGCCACGATGTCGAAGATCTCCCGGTTCAGGAGCGGCTCGCCGATGCCGTGCAGCACGATGCGGTCGAGGCTCGGGAACTGGACGACGATGCCCTTCACCTGCTCGAGCGTGAGGTCGGCCGGCGGTTCCAGCGTCCGGAACGTCCGCACACACGTCTGGCACTCGGAGTCACAGCGATTCGTCGTCTCGAGGTAAAGCGTGCGAGGCAGTTCAGCCACCACGGCGAGGCGGGCCGCCGGGTCCATGGCCCCTCAGCCGGCCGTGACGACGGTGGTGCAGGCGCTGCCCACCTTGGGCAGATCCTGCCCCTTGGCGCGTTCCCACTCGAGGGTGACGCGACTCTCCCTCGCGAACGGGCAGTAGGGATCGGCGCCGTCGAGGGCGCCGGCCAGGGCCCGTCGGCCGGCGCAGCCTCCCTGACAGGGACAACCGGCGCAGGCAGCGGGTCGACGCCGCGCCTCGATGAACTCCTGCGTGTCGACGATGGCGGGGCCGAGGCGGGCGAGGTCGGCGACGGTCAGCCGGCTGGCGGGCCAGTACGTGCAGGGCAGCACGCGCCCGTCGGGGGCCACGCGCACGGTGGAGCGCCCACAGCCGGGACTGGCGAAGTCGGGCAGGCCCAGGACGCCCGCCAGCACCGGCTCGCTGGTCGCCACCAGTCGGGTGACCCCGGCCAGCCGCCGGAAGGCGGCCCAGAACTGCTCGTACGTGAGCGTGAACCGGTCGGTCTTGGACGGCTGGTAGACGTTGACCCGGAGGTTGGCGCGGAACTGCGCGGCGACCCGGGCCAGATCGGCCAGCCGATCGTGGTTCACGCTCATCATGACCGCGGTCACCGTCACCGGCACCCCGAGGCCGACGCAGCGCTCGAGCGCGCTCATCACGGTGCGCCAGTTCCCCGCGCCCCGGAAGGCATCATGCTCTCGCTCGGTCGGGAAGTCGAGCGAGCACTCCACGCTGTGGAACCGCTTCAGCCGGTCATCGGACAGGGCTTGCAGGCTCTGACCGTTCGACGTGATGCTCGTCTTGACGCCCCGCCCCCACAAGTAGTCGAGGATCGCCTCGTACTGACCGTGCAGGCCGTTCTCGCCCACGCCCAGGTTCATCGAGCGCGCGGTGATCGCATTGCACACGCGACGCACGTCGTCGAGCGTCAGCTGCTCCAGGACGGCATCGGGACGATAGCAGTGCGGACAGCGGAGGTTGCAGGCGTTGGTGAGGCCGATCCCGACGGCAAACCCCATCGGGCTAGCGCTTCCACGCGTAGCGGAGCGTCGTGCTCAGGAGGTGATAGCCGGCGAGCACGCTGCCCCGGAGCGTCCCCGCCACCTTGGAGCGCCCTCGGCGGACGCGGCAGGTCACCGGCACCTCCACGATGCGGTATCGGAGCCGCGCCGCCTTGACCACCATCTCCACCGGCCAGCCGTAGGTCCTGTGCTCCATGCCGAGGTCGCGGAGCACGGAGCCGCGAATCGCCCGGAACGGCCCGATGTCGCTGAGGTGAAGACCGTACAGCAGGCGCAGGAGGGCGGTGACGATGCGGTTGCCGACGCGTTGCTGGGGCGTGAGGGCGCCGGGCTCGGCCCTGCCCCGCGCGCGGGAGCCGATGACCAGGTCCGCGTGACCGGCCAGCACCGGCCCCAGGACCACGGGCAGTTCGCGAGGATCCTCGTTCCGGTCGCCGTCGAGGAACACGATGACGTCGGCGTCGGCGACGGTCCGGGCGCCAGTCAGACATGCCGCGCCGTAGCCGCGGCTGGGCTCGTGGACGACACGAGCGCCGGCGGCCGCCGCCATGGCGGCCGTCCGATCGGTGCTGCCGTTGTCCACCACCACGATCTCGTGCACCAGGTCCCGGGGGATCTCGCGGACCACGTCGCCGATGGCCGCCTCCTCGTCCAGGGCCGGGATCACGACGCTCACACGCATGGGTCTTCCATGAAGCACCGCCGCCATGGCTCTCAGTCTCGTGACCGGTGCCGGGCGATTGTCAGAAGGATGTCAAATCATCACGTCCCCTCACGGGCGTGGAGCTTGAACCAGCGGGGTTCCCTATGCACCTTAGAGGGAACGACGTGGGGCGGCAGTCCGAGGGGATCGCCACCAGCAGCCGACGACCAAGCTACGCACCCACCGCGGGCTCCAGCAGGGCGTTCAGCCGCCGGCAGAGGTCGAGCACGGCGTCGGCGTTCCGGGGGAACCACGCGCGGATCCACTCGGGGCGGTCGAGGAAGCCCAGCGGCGGGCGGCCCGGGCGCCGGATGGCCACGCGCAGGACGAGCCCCGAGGCGTTGATGAAGCTCACGTCGTCCAGGATGCGGCCGGGGGCGGCCACGCCCACCGTGACCGGGCACCGCCGGGCCAGGCGGGCGACGGACTCGGCGACGCCCCGCAGGCAGAAGGCGTGGGTCCGCGCCCGCAGGGGACGGGGCAGGGCCTCCAGCACGCTCCCGAGCGTGAGGCCGGAGAACACCGTGTCGTCGACGACGGCGAGGGAGGGCAGGGCGCCGAGCCCGTCGAGTTGCTCGGCGAGGGTCGCGGGGCCGGTGGCGATGAGACGGTAGGCCCCGTGGCCGTCCTCCTCGCGGGTGAGGAGGAGCTCGCGCACCGCCGGGAACCATCCGGTCCGCGCGTGCAGCGCGCCGGCCACGCGGACGCCGGCCCGGCCGATGCCGAGGGCCAGGGGGAAGGGCGCGTGCGGGCCCTGGGCGACGACGCTCGCCACCTGCTCGTCGAGCGTGAGCACGCGCACGCGCTCCCGGTCCGCCGCCATCAGGTCGAGGAGCGCCCGGGCGAGCCGGCCCGCCTCCGAATCGGGCCCGGCGCGCGCGCGCACGAGCTCGCTCAGGTCGTCGTGGACGTAGAGGTGGCGCGGGGTCGGCTGGGTGTAGGGCGCGTGGCCCTGATCCGCCGGCGCGGCGGGCCCCTCAGCGTCCATCCGCCGCGGGCGGGCGATAGACGAAGTCGGCGCGGCACCGGGCCATCATCTGGCGGAGGTCCTGCCGCAGCTCCTCGAGGGTGGGGCGGCCGACGTACCACCAGCCATCGTAGATCCGGTGGATCTCGAGATCGGGCAGCAGCGAGAACGTGACGGGCAGGGCGAGGAGCCCGTACCGGAAGCCGGGCGGCGTGTGCTCGATCATGTCGAGCTGCCGGATGGCCGTCCGCTCGTGGTCCGAGAGGAACGTGTAGGTGGCCCCGAGCCCCGTGCGGAAGGCCGCCGACACCTCGGGGGGATCGGTCGACGCCACCGCCAGCTTGCAGTAGTTGACGGCCAGGTCCTCCTGCAGCTCGGTGAGGCGCCGCAACTGGCGCCCGCACTTCGGTCACCAGTAGCCGCGGTAGAAGCTCAGGACGAGGGGGAACTCGCCGGCCAGCTTGGACAGCCGCACGGGCTCGCCCCGGTGGTCGGGCAGCTCGAGGTCGGGGAAGCGACGGCCCACGACGAGGTCCGGGTGCACGGCGTGCCTCCTTTGTCGGTCAGGCGGGGGGTGGGGCGGAGACGGCCTCGGCGCGCGCGGTCAGGGCGAGGGCGAAGCGCTCGTCCGGGTCGACGTGCCAGCCCACCAGCTCGAGCCCCGCCGCCTGCAGCATGGCGCGGGTGGCCGCCGGGGTGAACTTGTACGAGCTCTCCGTCCAGATGCCCTCGCCCTCCTCGATCCGGATCGTGAGCCCGAGGCGCCGCAGGCGCACCTCCTGGCGCGCGGTCGCCGTCAGGTGCATCTCGATGCGCTCGCACTCGCCCCGGTAGAAGGCCAGGTGGCGGAAGGCCTCGGGCTCGAAGTCGGCGTCGACGCTGCGGTTAACGACCCGCAGGATGTTGCGGTTGAAGTCCCGGGTCACGCCCCGCGAATCGTTGTAGGCCGCCTCGATCACCGCGACGTCCTTGACCAGGTCGAACCCGATGAGGGCGCGGTCCTCGGGGCCGCTCAGCAGGGCGCGGATCCGGCGGAGCAGCCGATGCCGCGGCCCCGGATCCAGGTTGCCGATGGTGCTGCCGAGGAACAGCACGAGGCGCCGGCCCGCGGGCGGCGGCACGCGCGCCAGGTGACGCTCGAAGTCCCCCACGACGGCGTGGACGTTCAGGAACGGGTAGCGCCCGATGAGCCGGGCGGCGCCGGCCGCGAGCGTGCTGGCGTCCACGTCCACCGGGACGTAGCGGATCAGGTGGCCGTTGCCGTTCATGGGCTCGAGCAGCATCCGGAGCTTGGCCGACGACCCCGAGCCCAGCTCCACGATGTCGGCCGGCGTGAGCTCGCCGACGAGCCGGGGGGCCAGGTCCTGGAGGATCAGGGACTCCGCCCGGGTCAGGTAGTACTCGGGCAGCCGGGTGATGCGCTCGAACAGCGCCGAGCCGGCCGCGTCGTAGAAGTACTTCGGCGGCAGCGTCATCGGCCGGCGGGTCAGCCCGGCGCGCACGTCCTCGGCGAGAGTCCGGAGCCGGCTCTCCTCGTCCATGTGGACGTCGGCGTGGTAGCGCACGGGCTCGGTCATGGGCGGGTGCTGGGGAAGACGCGCGCGCCGTTCGACGGGACGCCCCAGGGTAGTCCGACTCCGGGCCCACGGCAAGCGGGCACCCCGGGCTCAGCCGGCGGGGCCCCGGAGCGCGGCCTCGAGGTCCCGGAGGTCGTCCTCGCCGAGCGGGGGGCGAAGCGCCGAAGGCGCGGCAGGATGTCGGTCCATGCTCGCTGCTGGACCGGGCCCCCGGGCCGGCCCCGCCCCGGAGGCTCCCGGATCCCTGCGACATCATCATAGGAGCGTCCGCGACCGGGGGGCCCGGCGCGTGGCCCGCGCGTCGTTGCCGGCCGCCAGACGCGGCCGCGCCCCGCGCGTTGCGGCCAAGGCCCCGTTGTGGGATGATGCGGCCCCTCCGCCGGCCGCTCGGGCCGGCGGGCGTGAGCGGACGACAGCCGTCATGCCAGATCGACACCGGGTCGACACGCCGCGGCCGCCGCACCCCCGGGCGCCGCGCCGCCGGCGGGCGGGCGCGTCCGCCGGCCCCGCCCGCCCGTGACCCCCGCCAATCGCGAGGCGCTCTCGCGGCTCCTCGCCGCGCGCCCGACCCTCGTGGACGTCCGGCCCGCGATCGAAGCGGTGCCCGGGATGACCCGCGACACGATCCTGCACGCCGGCCCCCCCATCGAGTGGCCGCGGATGAGCGGCCCGCTCCGGGGCGCCGTCGTCGGCGCGCTCCTGTACGAGGGCCGGGCCGCGGCTCCCGCCGACGCGGAGCGGCTGGCGGCGGCCGGCGAGGTCGCCTTCGCCCCGTGCCACCATCACGACGCGGTGGGGCCCATGGCCGGCGTCGTCAGCGCCTCCATGCCCGTGCTCGTGGTGGAGGATCGGACCCACGGCCACCGGGCCTTCGCCCCCGTGAACGAGGGCCTGGGCCGCGTCCTGCGGTTCGGCGCCTACTCGGCCGACGTGCTCGAGCGGCTGCGCTGGATCGAGACGGCGCTGGCCCCGGCCCTCGGCGAGGCCATCCGTCAGGCGGACGGCGTCGACGTCCACGCCCTCATCGGCCAGGCCCTCCAGATGGGCGACGAGTGCCACAACCGGAACCGCGCGGCCTCGGCGCTCCTCGTGAAGACGCTCGCCCCCCGCCTGGCCTCCCTCGACCTGGCCCCCGCCGCGCGGCGGCAGGCGCTGGCCTTCATCGCCGACAACGAGCACTTCTTCCTCAAGGTGGCGATGGCCGCGTGCAAGGCCGCGCTCGACGCCGCGCACGGGATCGAGGGCAGCACCATGCTCACGGCCATGGCCCGGAACGGCACCGACTTCGGCATCCGCGTGAGCGGGCTCGGCGACGCCTGGTTCACGGGGCCGGCGGGCCGGCCCGAGGGCCTGTACTTCCCGGGCTTCGGCCCCGACGACGCCAACCCCGACCTCGGCGACAGCGCCATCACCGAGACGGCCGGGCTCGGCGGCTTCGCCATGGCCGCCGCGCCCGCCATCGTCACCTTCGTCGGGGGCTCGCCGGCCGAGGCCCTGTCCACGACCCGGCGCATGTACGAGATCACGCTCGGCGAGCACGACGCCTACCGGATCCCGGCCCTGGACTTCCGGGGGACGCCCACCGGCATCGACCTCGGCCTCGTCCTCCGGACCGGCATCCTGCCCGTCATCAACACCGGCATCGCCCACCGCCGGCCGGGGACGGGGCAGATCGGCGCGGGCATCGTGCGGCCGCCGCTCGCGTGCTTCGAGCGCGCGCTGGAGGCGGCCGCGGCGGCGCCGCGGGGCGTGGCGGGATGACCGCGGGCGAGCGGCGCATCGTGGTGGCGCTCGGGGGCAACGCCATCCTGCGCTCGAAGGAGCTCTCCAGCTACGCCGAGCAGTTCGAGAACGTCCGCCGCACGTGCGCGGAGGTCGTCAAGCTCCTCGCCGACGGGTACCAGCCGCTCTTGACCCACGGCAACGGGCCCCAGGTCGGCAACCTGCTCATCCAGAACGAGGCGGCCCAGGCGCTGGTGCCCGCCGTGCCGCTCGACGTGTGCGGGGCGGAGACCCAGGGACAGATCGGCTACATGATCCAGCAGGCCCTGCGCAACGAGCTCGGCCGCGCCGGCCTGTCGCGGCCCGTGGCCAGCGTGATCACCCAGGTCGTCGTGGATGCCGACGATCCGGCCTTCGCGACGCCCACCAAGCCCATCGGCCCCTTCCTGTCGGAGGCGGTGGCCGCCGAGCGCATGCGCGAGTGGGGCGAGACGTGGGCCCTCATCGACCGCCGGGGCTGGCGGAAGCTCACCGCGTCGCCCCAGCCCCTGGGGATCGTCGAGCTGGACGTCATCCATCGCCTGCTGGACGCGGGCGCCGTCGTGATCGCGTGCGGGGGGGGCGGCGTGCCCGTCCTGCGCCGCCCCGACGGGCGCCTGGAGGGCGTCGCGGCCGTGGTCGACAAGGACCTGGCGGCGGCGCGGCTGGCGCTGGAGCTGCGGGCGGCGGCGCTGCTCATCCTCACCGACGTGCCGGGGGTGGCCGTGGACTTCGGCAAGCCTACCGAGCGCTTCCTGCGCCGGCTGACCCTCAGCGAGTTCGAGCGCCTCCTGGTGCGCGAGCCCTTCTCGGCGGGCAGCATGGGCCCCAAGGTGCGCGCGGCTTACCGCTTCGTGCGCGACGGCGGCGGCCGGGCCACGATCTGCGCGCTCGAGGACGCCCGCGACGGGGTGCGTGGCGACGCGGGCACCGTCGTCGTCCCCGACGAGAAGCTCCAGCTCACCCTGCGCGGGTGAGGGACGGCCGGCGTGGGACGGCCATGACCCCGCGGGTGGCGGTGCCGGCCGAGCCGTACGGGCTCCTGCTGGAGCCCGCCCGCACCGCCCTCCTGGTCATCGACATGCAGCGCGACTTCCTGGAGCCGGGCGGCTTCGGCGCGCTCCTCGGCAACGACGTGACGCCGCTCCGCCGCGCGGTGGCGCCGACCCGCCGCGTGCTGGATGCGTTCCGGGCCCGCCGGCTGGCCGTGATCCACACCCGCGAGGGCCACCGCCCGGACCTCGCGGACTGTCCCCCGTCGAAGAAGGCCCGCGGCCGGCTCGCAGTCGGGATCGGCGACCCCGGCCCCATGGGCCGGGTGCTGGTGCGGGGGGAGCCGGGCCACGATATCGTCCCCGAGCTCCGCCCGGCCCCGGGCGAGCCCGTGGTCGACAAGCCGGGCAAGGGGGCCTTCCACGCGACGGACCTGGAGGCGATCCTCCGGGCGCGGGACGTCCGGAGCCTGGTGGTGACCGGCGTCACCACCGAGGTCTGCGTGCACACGACCGTGCGCGAGGCCAACGACCGGGGCTACGAGTGCCTCGTCCTCGCCGACTGCGTCGCCTCGTACTTCCCGGAGTTCCAGGCCGCCGCCCTCGCCATGATCAAGGCCCAGGGCGGAATCTTCGGCTGGGTGTCCACCTCCGCCGCGCTGCTGGACGCCCTCGCCGCCGGCCCTCCGTGAGGCGCGGCCCCGGCCTCAGCGCGGCTGGCCGATCACGCCCTCCACCAGCCAGTCCATCTTGCGGAGCTCGGTCAGGGGGAAGGCCTCGCCGGCCTTCACGCGCTCGACGCCGCGGTTGTCCCGGAGCGGGCCCGGGAAGGGCTGCCGCTTGCCCTCGGCGAACTCCCGCTTGGTGGCCGTCACGAGCTGGACGGCGTCGGCCGGCACCGCCGGCCCGAAGGGGGCGATGGTCAGGAAGTCGTCCTTCAGGCTGCCCAGGATGTTCTCGCTCTTCCAGCGCCCCTCCATCACCTGCCGGCCGAAGGACGTGTAGAGATTGCCCCAGGTGAAGGCGATGCCGCTGATCCAGCCCTTGGGCGCGAACTTCTGGGCCCCGATGTAGTGGTAGCCGACGGCGTACGCGCCCCGCTTCTCGGCCGTCTGGACCACGGTGATGGGGGAGTCCACGATCACGCCGAGAACGTCCACGCCCTGGTCGAGGAGCGCGTTGGCGGCGGCGGCCTCCTTGGCGGGGTCGAGGAAGCCCCCCGTGAAGACCACGCGCGTCTCGGCCTTCGGGTTCACGGAGCGGGCGCCGAGCTGGAAGGCGTTGACGTTGGCGAGGAAGAAGCTGATCGGCAGGGCCACGACGTAGCCGAGCTTGCTGGTCTTGGTCGTCTTCCCCGCCGCGATCCCCATGAGGTAGAAGGCCTCGGGGGTGCTGGCCCAGTAGGTCGTGAGGTTCGGCGCCCGCTTGTACCCGCCCGGGTGCACGAACTTCACGTCGGGGTACTTGGCGGCGACCCGGAGGGCCGGCTCGAGATAGCCGAAGCTCGCGGCCACGATGAGCGTGGCCCCCTGCTTGATCATGTTCTCCATGACGCGCTCGGCGTCGGCGCCCTCGGGGACGTTCTCGACGCTGATCACCTCCACGCCGGGCAGGTTCTTCTTCATGGCCTGCACGCCCTCGGCGTGCGCCTGGTTGTAGCCGCCGTCGCTGACCGACCCGAGGTGGACGACGCCCACCTTGAGCCCGGCCGCCGCCCCCGGCCCGCCCGTCCCGAGTAGGAGGATGGCGCTCAGCAGCGCCGCCAGCGTCCTGGTCGCGATCCGTGTCCGCTTCATGGCGTCACTCCCTCCCTGTGCGTGGTGTCCCGCTCACGGCGTCCCCTGGAAGACGCGGCCGAGGCTCGCCGGCGCGGCGTGCCGGCGGGCGCCGCCCCCCACGGCCAGCACCAGGAGGCTCAGCAGGTACGGGAGCATGTCGAGGAGGAACGGCGAGACCGGCACGCCGCGCGCCTGGAGCAGGAGCTGGAACGACACGGCGCCGCCGAAGAGGAACGCGCCGGCGACGGCCCGGAGCGGGTGCCACTTGGCGAAGATCACCAGCGCGACGGCGATGAAGCCTCGCCCCGCCGTCATCCACTCGGCCCAGGTCTTGGCGATCCCGATCGACAGCGAGGCGCCGGCGAGCCCGCCGAGGAGGCCGGCCAAGACCAGGGCCTGGTACTGGACGGCGTGCGGGCTCCGCCCGGCCGCGAACGCGGCGACGGGGTTCTCGCCGACGGCGCGCAGCCCGAGCCCCCAGCGGGTGGAGCCGAGGACCCACCAGAGGAGCACGGCGGCGGGCACCGCCGCGTAGGTGAGGGCGTCGCGCGCGAACAGGGCGGGGCCCAGGACGGGCAGGTCCGCCAGCAGGGGGATGGGCAGCTCCGGCAGCCCCGCGATCTGGCTGCCCACGTGGGGCGCGCCCACGAGCGCGCTCAGCCCCACGCCGCAGAACATGAGGGCGAGCCCGCTGGCCAGCTGGTTGGCGCGCCGCCGGATCACGAGGAACGCGAACACCATGTTGAAGACGGCGCCGGCGCCCGCGGCCGCCGCGGTGCCGAGGGCGGCGGAGCCGGTGCGCGCCGTGGCGACGAAGCCCGTCACCGCGCCCATCAGCATGACGCCCTCCAGCCCGAGGTTCACGATGCCCGCGCGCTCGCTGACCAGCTCGGCCAGGGTGGCGTAGAGCAAGGGCGTGCCGGACAGCACGGCGCCCGACAGGAGGCTCCGGAGCAGCGCCGGCATCAGCGCGCCGTGACCTTCCAGCCGAGCACGACGAAGAGGATCACCGCCATCAGGATGTTCACCACCGAGCCCGGCACCCCCTGGGACATCTGCAGGATGTCGCCCCCCGCCGTGATCACCGCCAGCAGGAAGGACGCGGCCAGGATGCCCGCCGGATGGCCCCCCGCCATCCAGCTCACGAGGAAGCCGGTGTAGCCGTAGCCGGGGGACAGGCTGGGGCGCAGCCGCCCCTGGATCGCCGACACCTCGGCCATGCCGGCCAGGCCGGCCAGCCCGCCCCCGAGGAACATGAGCAGCACCACGTAGCGCCCGACGGGCAGGCCGGCCCGGCGGGCGGCCTCCGCGTTGCCGCCGATGGCTCTGAGCTCGAGCCCCCAGCGGGTGCGCGCCACCACGAAGCCGAAGACGACGAGCGCGGCCAGCGCGAAGGCGAGCCCCAGGTGCACGCGGGTCGTGCCGAGGGCGGGCAGGATCGCCGCCGGCGGGAACTCGGCCGTCTGGGGATAGTTCACGCCCTCGGGGTCCTTCCACGGCCCGAACACGACGAAGTTCACCAGGAGGATGGCCACGTAGTTCAAGAGGAGCGTGGAGATCGTCTCGCTGACCCAGCCTCGCGCGCGCAGCCAGCCGGCCGCGCCCGCCCAGAGCCCCCCGCCCAGGAACCCGAGGGCGGCCATCGCGGGCAGCAGGAGCCCGGCCGGCAGCCCCCCGAGGCTCAGGGCGCCCCAGGTCGCGCAGAGGGCGCCGATGAAGAGCTGGCCCTCGCCGCCCACGTTGATCAGCCAGATCCGGCCCGGCACGGCCACGGCCACCGCGGTCAGGATCAGCGGGATCATCTTGACCACCGTCTCCGACAGCCCGTAGGGGCTGGCGAGCGTGCCCGCGGCGATGTCGACGTAGGCGCGCAGCGGGTTCTTCCCGGACAGCAGGAGCAGGGCGCCGAACACGGCCAGGGCCAGGGCGATGACGCCCGAGGATCGCCCGAGGAGGCCCAGCGTCCCCGACCGGAGGACCACCCGGCTACCCGCCGACGCCGGCCGGGCGGGCGTCCGTCGCTCCCGCGCCCGTCATCAGGTAGCCCACCGCCTCGACCGTCGTCGCGTCGGGCGCGCTGGCCCCGACGACGCGCCCGCGATACAGCACGACGAGCCGGTCGCCGAGGGCGAAGAGCTCGCCGAGGTCCTCGGAGATCAGCAGCACGCCCGCCCCCTCGTCGCGGCAGGCGGCGAGGCACTCCCGGGCCGCGACGGCGCTCTTCACGTCGAGCCCCCGGGTCGGGTAGAAGGCCACGATGAGCCGCGGGTCGCGGGCCATCTCGCGGGCGAGGACGAGCCGCTGGACGTTGCCGCCCGACAGCGCGCCGGCGCGGGCCTGGAGCGCGGGCAGCGTGACCCCGAGGCGGGCGAGGGAGCGGGCCAGGTCCTCGCGGGCCCGGTCCCAGTCGACGCCGAGGCCGAGCCGGCGCGCGTACTTGCCCGTGTCGCCAAGCGCCATGTTCTCGAGCAGGGTGAGGCCGGGCACGGCCGCCATTCCCGACGCGTCCTCGGGGACGAAGGCCACGCCCCGGGCGCGGATCCGGGCGACCGACCAGCCGGTCGCCTCCTCGCCCCAGAGCCGCTTGGATCCCCGGACGCAGCGCTCGAGCCCGAGGATGAGGTCGCCGAGCTCGCGCTGCCCGTTGCCGGCCACGCCGGCCACGCCGACGATCTCGTGGGGACGGACGACCAGGTCCACCTCCACGAGGCCGGTCCCGTGGCCCTCGGCGCGGGTGCTCGCCCCGCGCAGCTCCAGGATGGGCGCGGCGGCGGCGCGGGCCGCGGCCGCCGCAGAGCGACGGGCGGGCTCCGCCACCGGGGCGCCGAACATGAGCGACACGAGGGAGGAGGGGGTGGCGTCCCGGCGGGCGAGGGCGCCGGTCACGCGGCCCTGGCGCATCACCGTGATGCGGTCGGCGCAGGCGAGCACCTCGGGCATCTTGTGGGTGATGAAGACGACGGCGTATCCCTCGCGCTTGAGCCCGGCGAACACCCGGAACAGACCCTCGACCTCGTGCGGGGCCAGGCTCCGCGTCGGCTCGTCGAGGATCAGGATCCGCGCCTCGGCGAGGAGCAGCTTCAGGATCTCCACCTTCTGCCGCTCCCCGACCGACAGCCGCCAGACCGGCGCCGCGGGCTCGACCCGGAGGTCGTACCGGCGCGAGACCTCCTCGATGCGCCGCGCGAGGCGGCGGCGGTCCAGCACGGGCGGCAGGTCCGGGAGGAAGAGCGCGACGTTGTCGGCCACGCTGAAGGCGGGCACCTGCACGAAGTCCTGGAACACCATCCCGATGCGCAGCCGGCGGGCGTCCTGGGGCGAGCGGATCGCCACCGGCCGTCCGTCCAGGCGGATCTGGCCCGCGTCCGGCCGGAGGAAGCCGTAGACGATCTTCATCAGCGTGCTCTTGCCCGCGCCGTTCTCGCCCACCACCGCGTGCACCTCGCCCGCGTGGACCGCGAGGTCGACGTGGTCGTTGGCCAGGACCCCGGGGAAGGACTTCGTGATCCCCTGAAGGGCCAGGAGCGGCGGGCCGGTCGCGGGCGAGCCGCTCATAGAGGGCGGCAGTATAGCGAAGCCGCCGGCGATCCACCACCGGCGGCGGGCCGCAGCGGCCGCCGCCGGCCCGGCCGCCCCCACAAAGTCCTCCGGCCCGCCGGCGCTTCCTCTACAATGCTGCCGGCATCGGGCCGCCAGACTCAGCGCACATGAGCGTCAACGTCACCGCCGCCAATCGCGAGGCCGTGGACCGTCTGGTGCGGGCGCGCCCCGCCTGGACCGGCGTCCGGCTCGCCGGGGAGGCGCTCGGCCTCACTGGCCGGCGCCTGCTCCACGCCGGGCCGCCCATCGCCTGGGACCGGATGTGCTGGCCCATGCGCGGCGCGGTGACGGCGGCCGTCCTCTTCGAGGGATGGGCGCGGACGGCGACCGAGGCCCAGGCGCTGGCGGGGTCCGGCGAGATCGCGTTCAGCCCGTGCCACGCCCTTGGCGCGGTCGGCCCCATGGCGGGCGTCATCTCCCCCGGCACGCCGCTCCTGGTCGTGGAGGACGGCGTCAACAAGACGTCGGCCTGGGGCTTCATCGCCGACGGCCCCTGGGGCCATCAGCTGCGCTTCGGCGCCCACAGCCCGGAGACCCTCCGGGGGCTCGCCTGGATCCGCGACGTGGCGGCGCCCGCCTTGCAGGCCGTGCTCGAGCGCACCGGCCCCATCGACCTGGCGAGCCTGATGGCGCAGGCCTTCGGCATGGGCGACGAGATGCACATGCGCAACGCGGCGGCCACCGGGCTCCTCGCCCGCCAGCTGGCCGCCCCCCTGGTGGGCGTGGTCCGGGACGCCACGGACCTCGAGGCCATCATGCGCTTCGTGACGCGCGACAACGACCAGTTCTTCCTCGCCTGGTCCATGTGCGCGGCCAAGGCGGCCGCGCGGGCCATCGAGGGCATCGAGGGATCGACGATCGTGTCGACGATGGCCCGCAACGGCGTGGAGTTCGGCATCCGCGTGGCCGGGCTCGGGGACCGGTGGTTCACGGCGCCGGCCAGCGTGGTGGAGGGGCTCTACTTCCCGGGGTTCTCGGCCGCCGACGCCAACCTCGACACCGGGGACTCGGCGATCATGGAGACCTACGGCCTCGGGGGCATGGCCATGGCGGCGTCGCCGGCCGTGCAGAAGATCGTGGGCGCCAAGTCGTTCGCCGACGCCGTCGCGACCACGCGGCAGATGGCCGAGATCTGCGCCGGCGCCAACCCGCTGTTCCCGGTGGCGCCGCTCGGCTGGGAGGGGACGCCCACCGGCGTCGACGTGCGCCGCGTGGCGCGCACGGGCATCGTTCCCCTCATCAACACCGCCATCGCCCACCGGGGCGCGCCCCGCATGATCGGCGCGGGAGTGGCCACGCCCCCCCTCGAGCCCTTCGTGAGCGCCCTCGTCGCCTTCGGCGAGCGGTATCCGGGCTGACCGGCCCGCCCCGATCGCCATGCCCGTCCGTGCCGTGCTCCGGCGGTCCTTCTACCAGGACTCCGTGGTGCTCATGCGCGTCGCCGCCGAGCTGCGCGGGCTGCCCGGCGTCCGCGAGGTGGCGGCCCTCATGGGGACGCCGGCCAACCACGAGATGCTGCGGAGCGCCGGCCTGGCCACGCCGGCGCTGGCGGGGGCGACGCCGGGCGACCTGATCCTCGCCGTCGACGCCGAGACCGACGCGCAGGGCGACGCGGCGCTCGCCGCCGGCGGGCGGCTCCTCGAGGAGCGGCAGCGGGTCCGGGAGGCCACCGGGCGCGTGCGGCCGCTGACGGTCGAGTCGGCGCTGCGGACGCTGCCCGAGGCGAACCTGGCCGTGATCTCGGTGCCGGGCGCGTACGCGCGGCTCGAGGCGCTGACCGCCCTCCGCCGCGGGCTGCACGTGTTCCTGTTCAGCGACAACGTGCCGCTGGCGGAGGAGGTGGAGCTCAAGCGGGTGGCGGTCGAGCGGCGACTCTTGTGCATGGGGCCCGACTGTGGCACCGCCTACCTGAACGGCGTCGGCCTCGGGTTCGCCAACGTCGTCCCCCGCGGCCGCATCGGGTGCGTCGCGGCGTCGGGCACCGGGCTGCAGGCGGTGGCCTCGCACCTCGCCGCGCTGGGCGAGGGCCTCTCGCACGGCCTCGGCGTCGGCGGCCGCGACCTCTCGGCCGAGGTGGGCGGCGCCATGACGCGGCTCGCCCTCGAGGCGCTCGGCGCCGACGCCGCGACCGAGGTCGTCGTCCTGATCTCCAAGCCGCCGGCGCCGGGCGTGCTCGGCCGGCTCGACGAGGCGATCGAGGCCGTCGGCAAGCCCGTGGTGGTGTGCTGTCTCGGCGCCGGCTCGCGGCCGGGCGCCCCCGGGCGCTGGGTCGCGACGCTGGAGGACGCGGCCCGGGCGGCGGCCGCCACCGCCCAGGGTCGCCCGTGGAGCCCGCGGAGCTTCGAGGACGCGGCCGCGGTCCGGGCCCGCCTCGGACGGCTCGAGCGCGGCGCCCCGCCGGCCGGGCTCCTCGGGCTCTACGCCGGCGGGACGCTGGCCTACGAGGCGCGGCTCGTGCTCGAGCCGCTGCTCGGACCGATCGGGGACGGGGCGGGCGACGGCCACGACGGCGCCCACCGGATCCTGGACCTCGGCGCCGACGAGTTCACGGTGGGCCGGCCCCACCCGATGCTCGACCCGTCGCTGCGCGACGCGCGCGTGCGCGAGGCGGGCCGCTCGCCGGCCGTCGGCGTCCTGCTCCTGGACGTCGTCCTCGGCCGCGCCGTTCACCCGGACCCGGCCCGCTCGCTCGGGGAGGCGGTCCGGGAGGCGCGGGCGCTGGCCGCCCGCGACGGGCGCGCACTCCACGTCGTGGCGGCGGTGGTCGGGACCGACGGCGACCCGCAGGGCCTCGCGCGGCAGGTCGAGGCGCTGGATGCGGCCGGCGCCCACGTCCTGCCCTCGAACGCCCAGGCGGCCCGGTTCGCGGCCCTCGCCCTGGCCCCGGCCCTCGCCCCGGGGCTCCTCGGCGCGGCGTGATGGCGCTGGAGAGCCTGCTCGGCCAGCCCCTGCGGGTCGTCAACGTGGGCCTCGAGGTGTTCGCCGAGACGCTGGAGGCCGACGGCGTCAGCGTCGTGCAGGTGGACTGGCGCCCTCCCGCCGGCGACGCGCGCCTGGCCGCCCTGCTCGCCCGCCTCGAGGACGACGGGTAGCCGCCCGGCGCGCGTCCGGCGGCGAGCCGGTGGCGCCGGGCCGTGCTCAGGCGAGCGTGAAGGCCTCGTGGACCGCGCTCTGCACGGCCCCGCCGACGATGGGGCCGCCGCCCGCCACGTGGATGGCGTCGCCGACCATGGCGGCGCCGAGTCCGTGGCGAGGGGTGGGCATCGGCGCGTAGGCCTCCCACCGGTCCGTCGCCGGATCGTACGCCTCGTTCTGGCCGTAGACGCGGCCCGTGCCCTCCCCGCCCATCACGAAGAGGCGCCCGCGGTAGAGGACGGCGCCGTGGCCCGAGCGCGCCGTCGGCAGCGGCCGGCGCATCTCCCAGCGGTCCTTGGCCGGATCGTAGACGTGGTGGAGGTTCGAGTTGGTGTGGAACGAGTCGACGCGGCCGCCCACCACGTGGAGCAGCGCGCCGACCGCCAGCGTGCCCGTGTGGTCCCGGCCGGTGGGCAGGGGCGCGCGCGTGTCCCAGCGGTCGGCCCTGGGGTCGTAGACGAGGTGCCAGTCGACGGACTTCTTGGTCGGAAACGTGTCGCCGACGGCCCCGCCCACGCCGTGGACGAGCCCGCCGAGGGCGACGCACGCCACCGCCCCGCACGGGCGCGGCAGCGGCGCGATGGCGTGCCAGCGCTCGGCGCCCGGGTCGAGGGCGAAGCAGTCGGCGTGGGGCTTCCGGTTCTGCTCGACGAAGCCGCCGATGGCGTAGAGGCGGCCGTCGAGGGCGGCGACGCCGACGTGGTTCGCTCCCCGGGGCAGGGGGGCGGCGGTGACCCAGGCGTCGCGGGCCGGGTCGTAGACGTGGTGGTAGGGACGGTCGACCCGCTGCTCGGCGTACCCGCCGATGAGGTGCATCCGGCCCGCGTGGGCGACGGCCCAGGCCATCTCGCTCCGCGGCAGCGGCAGCGGCGCGCGCGGCGCCCAGCGTCCGGGCGTCGCGGCCTTCGGGGCGGGGCTGTCGAAGACGTGCTGGGTGGCGGCGACGTCCGGCAGCCCCACGCGGCCGGGCGCGGCGAGCCGCTCGTAGAGGTCGCCGTGGTGGCCGTGGCCGGACTGGCCGAGCGCCGGGCGCGCCAGCGCCAGCGCGCCGGCCCCGGCGAGGAACACCCGTCGTCCCATCGCGGTCATGGCGGTCGCTCCCTTCGCCCCGTCCGGAGGCGCTCCGCCGGTGGTCGACGGGGCGGCAGTATCATAGGCGGGCGCCGGCGGGTCTGCCAGCACCGGGCGCGGGAGGGCGACGGTGGACGGAGGACGGCCGGGCGGGCCGCTCGGGGCGCTGCTGGAGGGGCTGGACCTCGCGGGCCCCGAGGGGGACACCTTCGAGGGACGGAGCGTCGAGCGGGACCGCCCGCGGATCTTCGGCGGCGAGCTCCTGGCCCAGTCGCTGGTGGCGGCGGCGCGCACCGTCAAGGACCACGGCCTGCGCGCGCTTCACGCCCACTTCCTCGCGCCGGGCGACCCGGCCCGGGCCGTCGTCTACCGGGTCCGCCGCGTGCGCGACGGCCGGCGGGTCGCGCTGCGCCAGGTGACGGCGTGGCAGGGCGAGCGCGAGGTCGCGCTGTCGGTCGTGTCCTTCGCCGCCGACTTCGCCGACGCCTTCACCTACCAGCACGCGGCCATGCCCCGCGTGGACGGGCCCGAGGGCCGGGAGAGCGAGCTCGCGCAGCGCCTGCGGGTGGCGGACGGGTTCCGGGACGAGGACCGCTCGTGGCTCCTGACGCCGCGGGCGGTCGAGGTCCGGCAGGTGCGGCCGGTGCCGCTGCTCGATCCGCCGCCGGTGGCGCCGACGGCCGACACGTGGCTCCGGAGCCTGGGGCGGCTGCCGGACGACCCGGTGCTCCACGCGGCGGTGCTGGCCTACGCGTCGGACCTGACGCTGCTCGACATCGCCTGCCAGCCCCGCGGCCTCAGCTGGATCGACCCGCGGATGGAGCAGGCGAGCCTCGACCACGCCATGTGGTTCCACCGGCCCTTTCGGGTGGACGGCTGGCTGCTCTACGCCCAGTCGGCCCTCTGCCTCGCCGCCGGGCGCGCGCTGGTGCAGGGTCACGTGTACACGCGGGACGGGGCGCTGGCCGTCACGGTGGCCCAGGAGGGGCTCTCGCGCGTGGCCGGCGGCGGGTGAGGGTGCGCGAGCTCTCGCCCGACGGGCCGGCGCCGGTGCCCGCCCGCGACACCTGGCGGAGGCCGGCGAGGCTACTTCGTGCTGCGGGGGCGCTCCGCCGGCACGCCCTCGTCGGTGACGGCGATGGCCTGGGGCTCGTCAGCCGGGTTGGTGAGGACGATGATCGCCATGGACTTCCGCTTCGGGTCCCACCCGCGGACCGTGACCTTCTTGATCCGGGCGGCGTCGGCCCCGTGCTTGGCCAGGAGCTGACGGACCACCTCCGCGGCTTTGGCCGCGTCCATCCGCCCCGCCCGGTCCAGGTCGGCGAGGACGGCGGCCGCCTGGGCCGCGCTCATGGCGTCCGGCGAGTACACGAGCCGGTACAGGTTGCTCCTCGAGGAGTTGAAGCTGGTGGCCGGCGCCGGCCCGGCGATCGCGCCCAGGCAGAGGCCGGTGAGGACGATGACGGCCAGTCGGTGCGTCATGGAGCCTCCTTGGTTCCACCCGAGGCGGCCCCGGCGGCCCATTCCGCCCGGGCGCGCCCCGGACGGCTCCATGGTCGCACTCGCCCCCGGGCCGTCAGGCGGACTTCTTCGCCTTGGCGCGGGTCTTCCGGGCCGGCGACTTGGACTGGTGCGTCGCGGCCATGTGGCGGGCCATCGGCAGAGGGTGCGAGAAGCGACGGTCGCACTTGGGGCAGCGGAGCCGCTTCGGGAGGGTGCCGCCGGCCCGGGCCGAGCCGCCGGCGGTGCTTCCGATCGACACGACCCGGTAGCCCACTGGAGTCAGGGCGCGGCTCAGTTGGTCGATCAGCTGCTGCTCGGTCCGATGCAACCGCCGCGCCTTCTCGTTGAGGCTCTGCTTGTCCCGCGTGACCGCGTCCAGTGACTTCAGAAGCTTGCTACTGAGCACTGATGTAGTCCTCCGATCGTTGGATAGGTGAACGCGGAAACACTGTAAGCACAACTCCAGGGCGCGGGCAAGAAGTCCATCACGTTCGGTCGGGGTCGGCGATAATCCCCCCTACCATAGCCGAGCCGGAGGGGTCCATGGTCGAGCATCGGGGAACGGGCGGGCGGCGGGTCGGCGCCCGCCCCGAGGCGGCGCCATGAAGGTCGGGGTGTTCGTGGAGGAGACCCGGCGGGGCCTCGAGCAGACGGCGGCGGTGCACGAGGCGCTCCGCGTGGCCGACGCGGCGGAGGCGGGGGGCCTGGACGGGGTCTGGCTCGGGGAGATCCACTGCCTGCCCGACCGGTCCGTCCTCTCCGCGCCGCTCCTGGTCGCGAGCGCCATCGCCGCCCGGACCCGGCGGCTCAGGGTCGGCACCGCTGTCCACCTCCTGCCGCTCAACAACCCCGTGCGCATCGCCGAGGAGGTGGCCACGCTCGACCAGCTGAGCCTGGGGCGGTTCGAGTTCGGCATCGGCCGGAGCGGCTCCCCCCGCGCCTACGAGGCCTACGGCATCCCCTACGCGGAGAGCCAGGCCCGGTTCCGCGAGGCGCTGGTGATCCTCAAGAAGGCCTGGACCGGCCAGCCGTTCACCCACGAGGGGACGTTCCACCGGTTCAGCGGCGCCCGGGTCGCCCCGCGGCCTTACCAGGTGCCGCACCCGCCCATGCGGATGGCGGCCCTCAGCACCGAGACCTTCATGGAGGTGGCGCGGCTCGGCTTGTCGCTCTTCGTCGGGCTCCGCAGCAGCGACATCTCCGAGGTGACGGCCCAGCTCGCCGCCTACCGGAGGACCTGGAAGGAGGCCGGCCACCCGGGCGAGGGCAGCGTCTACCTGCGCATCCCGCTCTACGCGGCGCCCACGGAGGCGGCGGCGCTCGCCGAGCCCCGCGAGAGCATCGAGTACTATTTCAAGCGCCAGGCCGAGTTCGCCCTGTCCGGGGTGGGCCGGGCGGGCACCCGGCCCGAGGACGAGCTCCGGGCCCAGGCGCGGAAGCAGGCCGGCCTGTCCTACGAGCAAATGCTCGAGGACCGCGTGGCCTTCGGCACCCCCGCCCGCCTCGTGGATCGGCTCACGCGGCTCGGGACCGAGCTCGGCCTGGACGGCATCGTGGTCGAGCTGAACCCGGGCGGGCTCATCCCGGCCGAGCTGGAGATGCGGAGCCTCGAGCTCCTGGCCCGCGAGGTCGTGCCGGCCCTCCGGTGAGGTCGGGCCCGCCCTCGGCCGGCCGGCCCGGGGGGCGCCCGGCATCCGGCAGTGCACCCTGAACCGTGAGGAGTCGACGATGACGCGGGCGGACACGCTGCGCTACGAGGTGGTCGAGGGCTGGGAGCAGCTGCCCCGGGGCTATGCGCACCGGGACGTCGCGGGGGTGGCGGTGGACGGCGAGGACCGCGTCTACCTGATCTGCCGGGGTGAGCATCCGATCATCGTCTACGACGGCCGGGGCGCCTTCCTGGGCTCGTGGGGGCAGGGCCTGTTCACCTACCGGACCCACGGCATCACGGTGGGCCCGGACCAGATGCTCTACTGCACCGACGACGGCAACCACACCGTGCGCAAGTTCAGCCCCGACGGCAAGCTCCTGATGACGCTGGGGACGCTCGATCTCCCGTCCGACACGGGCTACGACGGCAAGAGCACGCTGACCGTGAAGCGGGCGGGCGGGCCCTTCAACCGGCCGACCAACCTGGCGGTGGGGCCGCGCGGGGACCTCTACGTCTCCGACGGCTACGGCAACTGCCGGGTCCACCGGTTCTCGCCCACGGGCGAGCTCGAGCGCTCGTGGGGCACCCCGGGCGGCGGCCCCGGCGAGTTCTACCTCCCCCACGGCATCGCGGTGGCCGCCGACGGGCGCGTGTTCGTGTGCGACCGCGAGAACGACCGCATCCAGATCTTCTGCCCCGACGGCGAGTACCTCGCCGAGTGGACCGACACCCAGCGCCCGACGCATCTCGTGTTCGACGGGGCGGGCCGGGCCTACGTCACCGAGCTGTGGTGGCACCGGGGCCAGGTCTCGGGCCGCCACGGCCCCATCGAGACGCCGCGCCCGGGCCGGCTCAGCGTCTACGACCGGGACGGCCGGCTGCTGGCGCGCTGGGGCACGGAGGACGCGTGCGCCGCCGGCAGCTTCGCGGCCCCGCACGGGCTCGCCGTGGACTCGCGGGGGGACGTGTACGTGAGCGAGGTCACCTGGACCTTCGCCGTGAGCCGCGGGCTCGTGCCCGAGGGCTGCCACACGTTCCAGAAGTTCGCGCTGGTCCGCTGACGGCCGGCGTGACGCTGATCCTGGGCGCCTCGCCGCTGCGCGACGCGCTCGACGCCCTCGCCCGGGACGCGCGCCTCGTCTTCCTGGCCGGGCTGCCGGGCACGGGCAAGAGCCTGCTCATCCACCAGCTCGGCCAGCTCGCCCACGGGCACGGGCGGGCCGTCCACCTGCTCCAGTGGGACGTGGCCCGCCCCGTGTTCGAGGCGAGCGCGCCCGGCCGGCGGTACCCGCAGGAGGACGGGGTCACCCACGGCGTCGTGCGGCTCGCCGTCGGCCGCTGGGCCCGGGCCGCCGTCGCGCGCTGGCACGCGCGCCACGACGGCGCCCCGGCCATCCTCATCGGCGAGACGCCGTTCGTGGGTCACCGGCTCGTCGAGCTGGCCCGACCGGAGCCCGACGCGGCCGAGGCGGTGCTGGCGGCGCCGGGGACGCGCTTCGTCATCCCGGTGCCCTCCCGCGAGCTGCGCCGTCACCTGGCGGCGGAGCGGGAGCGGCGCGCCCGGTCGCCGCTCCACCCGCGGGAGCGCGAGGACGCCCCGCCGGCGGTGCTCGAGGGCCTCTGGCAGGAGCTCGTGGCGGTGGCCGGCGCCCTCGGCATCGCCTCCGGGGCGGCGGGCGGGACGGGAGAGCGGGCCGCCGCGCCTCCCTATGACCCGGCGATCTACCAGGCGGTGTACGAGCGCCTGCTCGCCCACCGCCACGCGCAGGCGCTCCCGGTGACGACGCGGCTGCCCGCGGAGGGGCTCTCCCCCTACGATCTCGGCATCCCCGCGGCGGACCTGGTGCCGACCGAGGCGGAGGCGGCGGCGGCCGTCCAGGAGGTGGAAGCGCGGCTGACGGACCCGGAGGCCGTGAGGCGGGCGATCGAGGGCTGGTACCGCGTCGGCTGACGGAGCGGCCGCGGGCCCGGGTCTCGCGCCGGCCGCGCGCGGACGAGCGCGGGCGTTCGGCGACCGTTCCGGCGGCGGTCTCAGCCGGGGCGCGCCTCGAGCGCGGGGCGGATCTCCTCGGCGACGGCGTCGAGCGTGTCGAGGATCGCGGGGTAGGTGCTGTAGCTCACCTCCAGGGCCACGTGGCCGAGCCCCGAGGCCTGGTAGGCGCGGAGCTCGCGCACGACGGCGGCGACGGAGCCCCGCAGCGCGTGGCGCGCGCCGAGCAGCGCCGGGTCCACGGCCGGGCGGTGCACGCCGTCCAGCAGGAGCGGCACGCGGAGCGTGAGCTCCGGCCGGCCGTCGCGTCCGGCCTCCTTCCAGAAGTTGCTCACCGCGAGGGCGCCCGCGCGGAACGCCGCGGGGGCGAGGCTCGACGCGTGCCAGCCGTCGCCCAGGCGCGCCACCCGGCGGAAGGCGGCCTCGGTCCCGCCGCCGATCAGGAGCGGCGGGCGCGGCTTCTGCCGCGGCATGGGGGAGGCCGTCACGCCGGCCAGCGCGTGGCGGGCGGTCTTCACCTCCGGGTGCTCCTGCGTCCACAGGGCGCGGAACAGCTCGAGCGCCTCGTCGGTGCGGCTGCCGCGCTCGCGGAAGGGGACGCCGAGCGCCTCGAACTCGCCCTCGAGCCAGCCCACGGCGGCCCCGACGATGAGCCGGCCGCCCGAGAGCACGTCCACGCTGGCCAGGAGCTTGGCCACCGGCACCGGCGAGCGGTAGGGCAGCACGACCACGCTCGTGCCGAGCCCGATGCGCTCGGTGATGGCGGCGAGCCACGGCAGCACGGCCAGGGGGTCGAGCATGTCGTCCCGGTAGATGAGGGACGCGTCGCGGGGGACGATGACGTGGTCCGTCACCCAGAGCGAATCGAGCCCGAGCTCCTCGGCGCGGGTGGCGAGCTGGTAGAGCCGGTCGGGCTCGATGGGCCGCCCGTAGTGGGGCAGGCAGATCCCGAGCTTCACGCGCCGTCCGCCGGCCGGCCCGTCACGCGGGGACCGCCGGCTCGACCGGCGGCAGGATGGGCGCGTCCGCCTCGACGCGGCGGCCCGCGCGCAGGCAGAAGGCCGGGCGGAGCATGCGCTCGGCGGTGACCCGGGTGCCCTCGTTGTCGCGGAGGGTGAAGCGGCCGCGCTCGTCCTCGAGCACGGAGACGTCGGCGACGGCGCCCGGCCGGAGCGTCCCGATCTCGTCGCCGAGCCCCAGCATGGCGGCGGAATTCACCGTCACCATCGGCACGACCTGGGCGAGGTCGAGCCCGCACGCGAGCAGCGCGGTCATGGCCGACACGAGCCCGAAGCCGGCCTGGCCGAAGAACATGTGCTCGGCGTCGGGGTGGGCCGCGGGCGTGCCGGGCGGCTCCGGGACCCGGGTGTTGTAGCCGTGGTTGTCGGCGCCGAGCGTGTGCGGCACGATGCCCGCCTCGAGCGCGATGCGGGCCTGCCGGAAGCTGAAGTGCGAGCCGTAGCCCACGTCCACCTTGAGCCCCCGCTGGAGGGCCTCGCGCACCACCGGGTGCACCCGGCCCCGGCGATCGACGAACCCGCCCGGGTGGCGCGTGAACGGATGGGCCAGGACGTCGCCGGGCCGGAGCAGCGGGAGCACGTCCGGCAGGATGTGGTCGGCGTCGACGGGGCCCGCGCCCGTCTCGGGCAGGGACCAGAGCTGGCCGAAGTGGATGTACAGCGGCAGGTCGGCCTCGACGCCGATGCGCGCCGCCAGCCGCATGACCTCGAGCCCCCACCGCGCCACGCCGCCGATCTCGGCGTGCGCCTTGATGCCCTTGACGAGGTCCCGGTTGGCCCGCGCCGCCCGCACGGTGGCGTCCACGTCGACGCAGTCCGGCCGGTAGAGCGCGGGGTAGTAGTGTCCCTCGAGCCCGCCCACGAGGTAGGCCGACAGGAAGGCGTACACGCGGCTCCGGGCGGGCCGGGCGACGAACTCGCGAAAGCCCGGGAGCGTCATGCAGCTCGGCCCCCCCTGGTCCACCAGCGCCGTCACGCCCGACCGCACGCCGACCAGGTCCGCGTCCAGGCCGAAGCGTCCCGTGACGTAGCGGTAGACGTGGGCGTGGGTGTCGATCAGCCCCGGCAGCACGAGCCGGCCGGAGACGTCCACCGCCTCGCGGGCCGAGTCGCGCGGGATGCCCGCCTCGACGGCGGCGACGCGCCCGTCGCGGATGGCGAGGTCGTAGCGGCCGTCGAGCCCCTGGGCCGGGTCCAGCACCCGGCCGCCGTGGAGCAGCGTGTCGTAGCGCATGTGGCGTCCCCTGTCGTCACCGCGTCGAGGCCGCGGTGGTCGGTGGGCCGCGGCGCGGCCGGGCGCCGGCCGTGGGTCGCGACCCGACGCGATTGTCCTCCGCTCGCGCCGACACCGTCAAGGGCCGGCGCCGCTCGGTCGCGCGCGCCAGGCGCCCACGAGGCTCGAGTACTGGTCGGTCCACGGCCGCACCTCGGGCCGGGGCGCCAGCGGCTGCCAGCGCGGGTCGGCGCGCAGCGCGTCCAGCGGCGCCGGGCGGCGCGCCACCACGCCCCAGGCGGAGTCCACCACGTGACGCGCGCGCTCGGCCGGCGTGGCGCGGTGGTGCCACCAGAGGCCGTCGAGCTCGCGCGCCGCCGCCACCGCCGCCAGCACGGCCGCGAGGTCGAGGTAGCGGTTCGACACGTCGACGACCAGGAGCCCGCCGGGCGCGAGCTTCGCCAGGTAGAGGTCCACCGCCTCGACCGTCAGGAGGTGGACGGGCAGGGCGTCCGAGGTGAAGGCGTCGAGGACGATGACGTCGAACTCGCCGTCGCGCGCGGCGGCCAGGCCGAGCCGCCCGTCGCCCAGGACGACGTCCCAGGCCGCGGCGGAGTCCTGGAGGTAGGTGAAGCGTGTCGCGTCGCGCGCCAGCCGGTCCACGGCCGGGTTGATCTCGTAGAAGGTCCAGCGCTGGCCGGGCCGGCCGTAGGCGGCCAGCGTCCCCACCCCGAGCCCCACGACGGCGACGCGCCGGACGGCCTGGCGCGCGTCCAGGTCGGCGAAGACCTGGCCGATGGGGCCCGACGGGTGGAAGTAGGCGAGGGGCTCGCGGCGCCGGGCCGGGTCGAGCGCCTGGGCCCCGTGCAGGGTGTCGCCGTGGACGAACTGCCGGTAGCGGCCTCCCGGGTCGAGCGTGGTCGCGACCTGGCCGAAGAAGTTCCGCTCCGCGTGCGCGAGCCGGTCCGACGGCGGCCACGCCCCCGCCAGCAGCACGGCGCCGAGGCAGAGCCCGAAGCGCCGGGCACGGGGCCACACCAGGGTCGTGAGGGCCAGCGGCAGGCCGAGGCTCACCAGCAGGGCCATGAACGACTCGGCCTCGACGTCGAGGGACGGCAGCGCCCGCTGCATCACCACCACGTAGGCCAGGATGCCGGCCGCCCAGGCCACGTCCCGGCGCCAGTCGCCGGGGCGCGCCACGACGGCCGACACGCTCGGCAGCACGAGACAGGCGGCGACGACGCCGAGGGGGTATTCGGCCAGCGACGCGAAGAGGACCGGCGCGGCGAGGGCGTTGAAGGCCCCCCCGACGGCGCCGCCGATCGCCAGCCACAGGTAGAACTCCGTGAGCCGGGCCACCCCGGGCCGGCGCCCGGCCAGCTCGCCATGGCAGGCCAGCGCCAGGACGAAGAAGGCGCCCGTGTGAATCGCCAGGGCGAGCCCCGCGGTCCGGGGCCCGAGCCCGAGCAGCGCCAGCGTGACGGCCACGGCGGCCGGCGCCGCCAGCGCCCGCACCGCGCGCCGCGGCGGCGGCGTGCGCGCGAAGGCCAGCACGAACGTCGCGAGGTAGAGCCCGAGCGGCACGACCCACAGGAGCGGCGCGGCGGCGATGTTCGTGGTCGCGTGGGCGGTGACGCTCAAGAGCAGGCTCGAGGGCACCGCGGCCAGCGCCCCCCAGCCCAGGCGCTCCGGCCAGGAGCCGGTGGCCGGCGCCGCGTCGGGCGGCGCCCCCGGGGCGGCCGGCGCGGCGCCCGGTGGGGGTGAGGGCGCGGCCGGACGCGCCCGCACGAAGCCCCACGCGCACAGCGCCGTCGAGGCGACGAAGGCCCCGTACCCCCACGCCCACCACCACGCCTGGGCCGCCGACGGCAGGTGGCGCTCGACGACCGCCGGGTAGGCGGCCAGGGCCAGGAGGCTCCCCGCGTTGCTCGCCGCGTACAGGAAGAAGGGGTCCCGGGCGGCCGGGTGCGCGGCCGCCGCGAACCACCGCTGGAGCAACGGTGCCGTGGCGGCGAGCGCCAGGAACGGCGCGCCCGCCGTCGCGGTGAGGACCCCCAGCAGCCAGAGGGACGGCCGCGGGCCCGGCGGGCCGGCGGCGCGAACGGCGATGGGCAGCGTCAGCGCGGCGGCGCCGACGAGGCCGAGGTGGACGATGGCCTGCGCCCGCGGGCCCAGGCGCTGCGCGACCAGGTGCGCGTAGAGATAGCCGGCGAGGAGCGTGGTCTGGAAGAACATCAGACAGGTGTTCCACACGGCCGGCGCGCCGCCCAGGAGCGGCAGCAGCATCTTGCCCACCATGGGCTGGAGCGCGAACAGGAGCGCGGCGCTCGTCCCCAGGGTGCCGGCATAGAGCGCGAGCATGGCCGGCCCGTCAGGGCGCGGGATCGCCCGGCGCGAGCCGGATCCGCCGCTGCACGGGGAACAGCCGGACGTCCCAGCGCTCGGCGACGAAGCCCCACAGCCCGTTCGGCGCCGCCACCATGACGACGATGGCCAGGAGCCCGAGGGCCATCAGGTACCAGGTGGCGAGGTTGCCGAACAGCTCGCGCAGGACGAAGAAGAGCACGGTGCCGACGATGGGGCCCTCGATGGTGCCGATGCCGCCGATGACGACGATGAAGATGACGAATGCCGTCCAGCTCACGCCGAAGGCGGCGTCGGGGGAGATGCGCAGGATGGAGAGGAAGTAGAGGGCGCCCGCCAGCCCCGCGCCGAAGGCCGCCACGAGGTAGACGCCGAGCTTGGTCCGCCGGACGTCGATGCCCTGGCTCTCGGAGGCGACCTCGCTGTCCCGGACCGCCGTCAGCGCGAGACCGTGGCGCGATCGGAGGAGCCCGTACACGAGGGCGAGCGACCCGACGGCCAGGGCGAGGGCGATCCAGAAGGTGACCGGCTCCCGGACGGCCCGGGGGATCCCCTGCATGGCGGTGAGGCTCGTGCCGGACCCGCCGCCCAGCGCCGACACGTTGGCGATGAGCAGCCGGTAGACCTCGGCGACCACCCAGGTGCCGATGGCGAAGTAGCCGCCGTGCAGCCGGAACACCACGAGCGAGGTCGGCACGGCGGCGGCGGCGGCGACGAGCCCCGCGATGGGCACGCACAGGAACGGGTCGAGCGGGGTGTGGTTGGCCAGCACGACCAGCGCGTAGCCGCCGAGCCCGACGTACGCCTGCTGGCCCACCGACACGAGCCCCCCGTAGCCGGCGAGCAGGTTCCAGGTCTGGGCCAGCACGAGGTAGCACGCGAACTCCGTGAACAGGCGCATCTGGCTCGCGTCGCCCCAGAGGGGCAGCGCGGCCAGCCCCGGCACGAGCACGGCCGCCCCCACCGCGCCGGCCCGGCTGGCGCGGGTGGCCCGCTCGACGGCGAAGCCGGGAGCCCGGGGCGCGGCGGCCACCGCTACCGGGTCCGCGCGAACAGGCCCGTCGGCCGCGCCACCAGCACGACGAGGAAGACGCCGTGGCCGACCAGGAGCCCCCAGCCCGGGTCGAGCCGGAAGCCCACCGACTGCGCCACGCCGAGGATCAGCCCGCCCGCGAGGGTGCCCCAGAAGGAGCCGAGGCCCCCGATCACGACGGCCTCGAACGCGTAGAGGAGCTGGGCCGGCCCGTCCGTCGGGGCGATGGTGGTGCGCAGGCCGTGGAAGACCCCGGCCACCGCCACCAGGACCAGCGCCAGGCCCGTCGCGAGGGCGTAGACGTGCCGCGCGTCGATGCCCATGAGCCCGGCCGTGTCCCGGTCGTCGGCCGTCGCGCGCAGCGCGCGGCCGAGCGCGGTGCGGCCGAAGCACCACTCGAGCCCGGCGGTGGCCCCGAGCGCGGTGGCGAGGATCAGCAGCGGCAGCCAGCCGAGGGCGAGGCCGGGAGCGAGCGGGAGGCTGGCCGTCTCGATGCCGCCCCCCGGGATCGAGCGCGAGTCAGCGGAGAACACCTCGAGCAGCAGGTTCTGGACGACGATGGACAGGCCGAAGGTGACGAGGAGCGGGGGCAGGATGTCCCGGCCGAGGGTGCGGTTCAGCACCCCCCGCTGGAGCGCGTAGCCGGCGGCGAAGGCGAGCGGCCCGAGCGCGAGCAGCGCGAGCCACGGCCCGGTGCCGGCCCCGGCGGCCAGCGCGTAGCCGGCGAACGACGCCAGGATGATCAGGTCGCCGTGGGCGATGTTGACGAGGCGCATGACGCCGAACATGAGCGAGAGCCCGAGCGCGAAGAGCGCGTAGAGGCCGCCGAGGAGCAGGCCCTGCAGGAGCGCGTCGACCCAGCCGATCATCGGTCGAGGCCGAAGTAGGCCCGCGCGATCTCGTCGGGGGTCAGCTCGCTGGAGCGGCCGGCGAGCGAGATGCGGCCGGACTGGAAGCAGTAGAGGCGCTGGGAGACGCGGCGGGCGGTGGCCACGTCCTGCTCGACGACGGCGACGGTGAGCCCGTCCCGGGTCACGCGCGCCAGCGCGTCGTAGAGGTCGCGGATGACCAGGGGCGCGAGCCCGAGCGAGATCTCGTCGCAGAGGAGCAGCGTCGGGTTGGCCATGAGGGCCCGGCCGATGGCCGCCATCTGCTGGAGCCCGCCCGAGAGGGTCGGCGCGGGGGCCGCCCGCCGCTCGGCCAGGGGCGGGAAGAGCGCGTACACGCCGGCGAGGGTCCACGGCCCCGGCCGGCCCGTGTAGGCGCCGAGGAGGAGGTTCTCCTCGACGGACAGGCTGGGGAAGAGGCGCCGCCCCTCGGGCACGAGCGCGATGCCGGCGGCGGCGATCCGGTGGGGCGGCTGGCCGCCGATGGGGGCGCCCCGGAAGCGCACGGCCTCGGGCGGCGCCGGCAGGAAGCCGGTGACCGCGCGCAGGAAGGTGGACTTGCCGGCGCCGTTGGACCCGATGATCGCCACCGTCTCGCCCTCGGCGATCTCGACGTCGATGCCGAACAGCGCCTGGGCGTCGCCGTAGGCGGCGGTCAGCCCGCGGGTGGCGAGGACGGGGGGCGTCACCGCGAGGGCGCGGGGCGGCCGGTCACGTCCCGACGCCCATGTACACGCGCTTGACCTCGGGGTCGTCGATGACCGCCTGGGGGGACCCCTCGGCCAGCGTCGACCCGAAGTTCATGACGAGGAGCCGGTCCGCCACGGCCAGGAGGGCGTGGACCACGTGCTCGATCCAGAGCATGCTGACGCCGGAGGCCTTGAGGGCGTTGATCTCGGCCACCAGCGCCCGGGCCTCGTGCTCGGCCAGGCCTCCCGCGATCTCGTCCAGGAGGAGGACGGCGGGGCGCGTGGCCAGCGCCCGCGCCAGCTCCAGGCGCTTCCGGTCGAGGAGGGGGAGCGCGCCCGCCAGCCGGTTGGCCTTGTCGACGAGGCCCGTCCGGACCAGCACCTCGACGCACAGCCGGGCGGCCTCGGCCTCGCCCAGCTCTCCCCCGAAGGTCGCTCCCACCAGGACGTTCTCGAAGACCGTCATGCCCGCGAAGGGGTGCGGGATCTGGTAGGAGCGGCCGATGCCGCGGCGGCAGCGCGCGTGGGGCGGCAGGGCGGTGATGTCCTCGCCGCGGAACAGCACGCGCCCCGCGTCCGGCCGCACGTCGCCGCTGATGAGGTTGAACAGCGTGGTCTTGCCGGCGCCGTTGGGGCCGAGGATGCCGAGGGTCTCGCCCTCGGCGAGGCCGAGGCTCACGCGGTCGGCGGCCAGGAGCGCGCCGTAGGCCTTGCTGACCGCGTCGAGGGACAGGATGGGCGCCACGCCGGCGGGCGGTGCCGCTCGGCGCTAGCCCATGGGCAGGAGCGTGGCCGCGGTGGGGATGCTGGGGGCGGTGGCGTTGTTCACGATGACGAGGTCGAGGGGGAAGGCCTTGCCCTTCACCCACTGCCCGCCGACGAGCGGCGTCTTGGCGACGTTCTTCACCGGCCCCTTGCCCCAGGCGATGGGGCCGACGAGCGTGTCGAGCCGCGTGGCGACCAGCGCGTCGCGGATCGCGGCGGGGCGGCCCAGGTCCTTCGCGCGCTTGAGCGTGTCCACCGCCACCTCGAACAGCGCGTGGACGAAGCCAAGCGGCTGGGTCCACTGCTTGCGGGTGGCCTCCTCGTAGGCGGCGGCGAGCTGGGCCGCCGTCTGCCGGGTCAGCGAGGACCGGAAGGGGTGCGACGGGCTCCACCACACCTCGGTGGACAGGCCCGGCCCGAGATCGCCGAGGGCGTCCACGGCGGCCGGGAACAGGAGCGCCTTGCCCACCGACACGATCTTCGGCCGGAACCCCTGCTGCCGGGCCTGGGTCCAGAAGGTCCTGAAGTCCGGCGGCAGCACCACGCCGGTCACGATCTGGGCGCCGGCCTGCTTGAAGGCCGCGATCTGGGCGCTGAAGTCGGCCTGCAGGTTCTGGTAGCGACCGGGATCGGCGAGGGTGAAGCCCTCCTTGGCGAGCGCCGGCGGGAAGCCGACCTTCGGGTCGCCCCAGGCGTTGCCGTCGCCGTCGTTGGGGAAGAGCCCGCCCACCGCCTTGTTGGTCGGCAGCGACTTCCAGAGGTTCAGGAAGACGGCGATGACGTCCTCGAGCCCCCAGAAGAAGTGGTAGGTCCAGGCGAACCCCTTGTCCGGCCGGCCGCCCCGCGTGAAGAACCACGGCTGCCAGGGCGCGACGGTGGACAGGCATGGCACCTCGTTGAGCTCGCACTGATCGGAGACGGGGTTGGTGGTCTCGGGCGTCGAGGCCACCACCATCAGCGACACCTTGTCCTTGAGGATCAGGTCGGCGGCCACCTCGGCGGCCCGGTTCGGGTTGGACTGGCTGTCCTTGACCAGGATCTCCACCGGGTGCGTCCGGCCGCCCGCCGTCAGGCCGGCCTTGAGCGCCTGGCGCACGCCGCCGATCACGAAGGCGTCGGCCTCGCCGAAGGCGGCGAGGGGGCCCGTCTGCGGGGACACGTAGCCGATCTTGATCGGGCGGCCCGACTGGGCGAGCGCCCGGCTTGGGCCCGCCAGCCCGAGCGCCGCCGCCCCCGCGGCGAGCTGGAGGACGCGACGACGATCGGGATCGGGGCGCGCGGACCGGATCATGGCCATCCTCCTCGACGTCCTGCGGTCGGGCTCGGGCCGGCTAGAACGTCACCGGCGTCGGGGGCAGCTTGCCGCTCGCCACGAGGGCGGGCAGCTCGGGCGAGGCGTTCTCCCACACGAGCAGCATGGAGCGCTTCGGCGCGTAGCCTCGGTGGCGGATGTCGGCCGGCATCGCGGCGACGTCGCCCGGCCTCATCACCACCTTGGCCCGGACGGCGCCCGTCTCGCGGTCCTCGACGTCCCAGCGGATCTCGTCGCTGAGCTGCACGAACCACTCCACGCGGTCGTTGCCGTGGATGATGGGCAGCACGTACTCCTCGGTGGTCGGGCAGTAGAGGCTGTGCTGGCAGACGGAGACCACGGAGGGGTTCCAGGTCACGTCGGACCGGGACAGGTAGGCGAACAGGTTGAACGCGACCACCTCGCCCTCGAAGCCCGCCTCGGCGAGGATCTCGGGCTCGTCCTGGGGCACGTCCCGGAACTGCCGGTTCACGGGGAAGCCGTTGGCGTCGGAGCGCAGCGGCTCGTCGCCGGGCGCCGAGACCATGCGCCGGGCGGTGACCCGGTGGCGCGTGATGGCCTCCTTGTTGCTGCCGTTCTTCGGGCCGAAGGCGCTGCCCGTCTCCTCGGGGGCGGCGAAGGGATCGAAGCCGGCGTTGGTCCAGTCCTCCAGCACGGCCTCGAACACGCGCTGGATGACCGCGGTCGGGAACGTCTCCGAGTAGTCCATCTTCGCCTTCCGGTAGTGCTCGTTGAAGCGGCCGGCGAAGAGGTCCACGGTGCCGTAGTGGTTGAGGGTCCCCACCACGGCGTCGAAGTTCACGATGCCGTAGAAGAAGCCCCAGGCGATGTCGCGCTGCAGCGCCCGCAGGAAGGCGTCGGCCGGGATCAGGTGCTTGCCGGTGGGCCACGTCACGTAGGCGAAGTAGCCGTCACGGCTGAAGCCGAACCGTCCCAGCGCGAACTCCCGGTAGCCGTGGGCGTTGGGCTCGATGCTGCCGGACTCGAGGACCTGCCGCTCGCTCATGGCGCCTCCGCTTCCCGCCCCCTCACGACGACGGGCGCGGGGTGGTCTGACAGATCTCCCCCCAGCGCTCGACGGTGTCGGGACCGAGCATGGTCTGGAGCAGGATCACGCCGGGCCGATCGGCGTGGAACTGGTAGGCGGCGCCCGCGGGGAGCAGCGTCATGTGCCCCCGCCGCGCCCGCACCACGCCCATCTTCCGCCCGGCCGGGGTGCCGGACAGGGCCCGCGAGCCGCGGCTGCCCGCCGGCACCACGGACGGCGCGTCGAGCTTGAGGAGCCGGATCTCCACCACGCCGTCCATCACCAGCGCGAACTCGTCGTGGGCGCAGGCGCGCCAGCCGGAGGTGCCCTCGGCCCGGATGGCCTCGATCACGTAGTCGATGTTCTTCCCGACGGCGATCTTCTCGTAGGGCCGGGCCTTCGAGGCGGTCTCGAAGACGTTGGAGAACACGTAGCTCCGGGGGTCGTCGTTGATGACCTCGACGCTGCCCTTCTCCCAGCCGTCGAGGGACCCGAAACGGGTCCGGTGCGTCGTCATCTCGGCCTCCTCGTCGGTGTCCCGTGGCGGGTCCCTGCGGATGACTGTTTCTAGTCCGGGGGGCGGGCCTTGTCAAGGGCCGGCGCCACCGCGGCCGGCCCTCCCGCCGGCGGGCGCCGACTCCGTGAGCCGGATCCTCCTCCGACGAGATACCCTGTGGGGCATGACCGCTCCCGCTGCGGTGAGCGCCCGCCGCCTCGGCACCGGGCTCGTCACCGCGGCGGCGCTGTGCTGGAGCACCGGTGGCCTGCTCGCGCGCCTGGTCGACACCGATCCCTGGACCACGGTGTTCTGGCGCTCGGTCTTCTGCGCCGCCTTCCTCGGCGTGACGCTCACGGTGATGCGCCGCGGCCGCGTCGTCCCGCTCTTGCGCGAGACCGGCTGGCCCGGGGCGCTCATGGCGGTCTGCTTCGCCACCGCCTCGACGTCGTTCATCATGGCGCTCGCCCGCACGTCGGTGGCCAACACGCTCCTGATCCAGAGCCTCTCGCCGTTCATCGCGGGGCTCGGGGGCTGGCTGCTCCTCGGCGAGCGGGTCCGGCGGGGGACGTGGGCGGCCATGGGCGTGGCCCTCGGGGGGACGGTCCTCATGCTGTGGGGCTCGCCCACGGCGGGGTCGCGCGTCGGGGACCTCCTGGCCCTGCTCACGGCGACGGCGTTCGCCGTCGCCACGCTGGTCGTCCGCTGGCGGCGGGCGGTGCCCATGCCGGCGGCGGCGGCGCTGGCGGCCGCCCTCGCCGGGCTGGTCGCCCTGGCCCCCGCCTCGCCCGGCGCGGCGACGGCGTGGGACCTCGGGCTCCTGCTGCTCTTCGGCAGCGTGCAGCTCGGCGGCGGCCTGCTCCTGTTCACGGCGGGGGCGCGGCTCATCCCGGTGGCCGAGGCCGCCCTCATCGCGGTGCTCGAGAGCGTGCTGGGCCCCCTCTGGGTATGGCTGGTGGTGGGCGAGCACCCCGGCGTCTTCTCGCTCCTCGGCGGCCTGGTGATCCTGTCGGCGCTGGTCGCCCACATGGCCGCCGACCTCCTGATCCGGCGCGCCGTCCCGCCGGCATAGCGGCCCCGGTCCGGTCGGCGGCCGCCGCGCGCCGGGCGACGTCCGGACGTATCATGCCTCCATGGACTTCGACCTCGAGGAGGCCACCGCGATCCTCCGGCGCACGCCCGCCACGCTCACCGCGCTGCTCCGGGACCTCCCGGAGGCGTGGAGCCGGGCGCGCGACGGGGAGGGGGAGTGGAGCCCCTACGACGTGGCCGGGCATCTCCTGCTCGCCGAGCAGCAGCTCTGGATCCCGCGCCTTCGCATCGTCCTCGAGCCGGGCGAGGCCAGCGTGTTCACCCCGTTCCAGCCGGACGGCTTCCTCGGCGCGCTGGACGGGTGGGACCTCGGGCGCCGGCTGGACGGCTTCGCCCGGGCGCGCGAGGAGAGCCTCCGGGCCCTCGCCGCCCTCCGGCTCGGGCCGGCCGAGCTGGCCCGGCCCGGGCGCCATCCGGATCTGGGCCCGGTGACCGCCGGCCAGCTCCTGGCCACCTGGGTCGCCCACGACCTCAATCACCTGGGCCAGATTGTCGACACGCTGGCGCGGCAGTACCGTCAGGCCGTGGGGCCCTGGCGGGCCTACCTCGGCATCCTCCAGTAAGCGGCGAAGCGCCCCGGGTTACCCGGGGTCGGCCGGGCGCGCGAGACCCGCGGCCAGGGTCTCCAGCCGCTCGACGAGCCAGTCCGACGTCATCTCGTCGATCCGGCAGCAGCGGTCGGCGTGCCCCGCGTCCTCCAGGAGCGCCGTCACCTTGTCCCGGCGGCCCACGCGATAGTCGACGCCGATCACCGGCCGTCCCTCGGCCATCGCGAACACGGTGGCGTGCAACCGCATCGCGACGACGAGGTCGAGACGGCGGAGCAGCGCCACGACGCCGTCGAGGCTGGCGTCGCCCTCCCAGACCCGCAGGTCCACCTCGTTCCCCGCGAGGCGCTTCACGCGGTAGGCGCTCCGGAGGTCGGACAGCCCGAACTGGATCGCGTTCATGGGGAAGAAGACGAAGCAGGGCGCGCGGGACGAGGCGCGGTGGAACCGCCGCAGGGCGTCGGCGAGTCGCGCTTCGAAGCGCGCCTCGACCTCCCGGATGTGGGCGGCGCGTCTCGGCGCGCGCACTCCGATCGTCAGCCGGTGGCCGATCGGCCGCAGGTTGAGCCCGACGCGCAGGCGCCCCTCGGTGTCCCGTAGCAGACGCTCGATCCAGCGCCGGTCCGCGTCCCGGAGCCGGCTGAGCTCGAGACCGCGAGTCGCGAGGTAGTCGAAGGCGGGGTCCCGGCCCACCTCGGCGGCCAGGGTCTCGAGGAGCGGGCTGTCCCGGTCGGCGGACGTTCGCACGGAGACGCGGGCGGCCATCCGCACGAGGCGCCGGGCCGTCCATTCCGACGACCGCCGCGCGAAATGCCCCGGGCCGATGCCCTCGATGATGAAAGGCTTCGCCGCGACCCCGGCGCGCGACGCGGCGTAGAGGTGCTTGACCAGCTGGCGCGGGACGTCGATGAGCGGGCCTCCTGCGAACACGAGCGCGTCGGCGCGGGCCACCGCCTCGCGGATCCCCCGCCGGTCGTAGCCCCTCACGTCGACGGGCATCGGCGTGTCGAGCATCCGCACCAGGTGGCGCGTGTGCGCCGGCCGCTGGCTCAAGAGCACGGCGGCGGTCGTGCCGTGCCGGCGCCAGAGGCGCAGGAGCACCCCGCCCAGGATGGCCGCGTCGCCGATGTGCTCGCCCCCGTAGGCGCCCACCAGGGCCACGCTCGGAAGTCGGGCGTCGGGATCCGCGCTCGCTCGCCGCCGGCGGGCCGTGACGGCCCGCCCCCACGCCAGGAGCGCGTGGCCCCCGTCGACGAGGACCTCGCCCAGGGCGTGGGCGTGGGCCACGGCTCGCCCGGCGCGCGCCGCGCCGGCGGCGCGACCGCGGCGCCAGCCGGGCCTCTCGGCGCCGGCGCCCAGGTAGGGGCGCGCCTCCCGGCTCACCGTCCAGCGGGGCCCGCCGTCGCCCTCGCTGAGGGACCAAACGGCCACGCGACGGGTCACCGCGCCCTCGACGGGCCGGCCGCGGGCGAGCGCGCGCTCGAGGGCCCGGTACCAGCGCGTCCGCGCCGCCGGGTGCCGCGCCCGCTCCTCGCCGAGGAGCCGGTAGGTGACGAAGTCCAGGGCGAAGAGCCGCTCGTCGTCGTCGAGCGGTGCCCCGGCCGGCGCGCGGGGGTCCACGGGCACCAGCACGGGATCGACGCCCTCGTCCCGGGCCAGCGAGAACAGCCCCTCGAGGCGATGGACCAGCGCCGGCATGAGCGGCACGATCCAGCGAACGGCGAGGCCGGCGCCGCGGAGAGCGCGTGACGCGTCCCGGACGGCGCCGAGCGAGGTCGGCGGCGTGGGGGTGGCCGGCCCGCCGAGCGCGTCGACGGCGCTCGCGTCCTCGGCGAGGAGCAGGTCTACCCCCCGGGCGAGGCCGCTGCGCCGGAGCCGCTCGACGAGCGCCGTCGCCGCCGGGACGTCGTGGGCGACCCGGGCGCCCGCGGCGGTCAGCGTGATGGCGCGCAGCGCGGGCAGGCCGTCCACGAGCATCGACGCGGCGGCGGCGACGGCCGGCGGCAGGTCGAGCCCCGGGATCACCACGTCCAGGCGCCGGACGAGCGCGGGCCGGAGCGCGTCACGCAGGGTGTCGAGGGCCGCCGCCTCCGGCGCCGCGCTCCGCAAGGCGTCCCACCGGACCTCGACGTGTCGATCGACCCCGGCCGGGGGTGAGGGAGCGGTCGCGGACCACGGAACGGCCATGACAGGCTCACGCAGTATAGACGACCGCCTCGCGCGGGACCGCCCCTCGACAGGGCTGCCCGGCGGCGCTAGGCTCCGGCCGATGGCCCTGCTGGAGCGGGAGCCGCTGCTGGACGCCCTCGCGGGGATCCTCGGCGAGGCCGCGGCCGGCGAGGGGCGCGTCGCCCTCGTCTACGGCGAGGCCGGGATCGGCAAGACCGCCCTGATCGACTGCTTCACCCGGGAGCGGGCGAGGCGGGCGCGCACGCTCTCGGGCGCGTGCGATGCCTTGCACACCCCGAGGCCGCTGGGTCCGGTGCACGACATCGCCCGGCAGGCCGGGGGGCCGCTGCTCGAGCGCCTCGAGGCGGGGGCGCCACCGCGCGCCATCTTCGCGGCCATGCTCGACGAGCTGGGCCGGCGGGGCCCGGTCGTGGCCGTGCTCGAGGACCTGCACTGGGCCGACGCGGCCACCCTCGACCTCGTCAAGTTCCTCGGCCGCCGAATCCGGCATGTCGGCGCCCTCCTCGTCCTGACCTACCGCGACGACGAGCTCGGACCCCACCATCCCCTGCGGGTCGTCCTCGGTGACCTCGCCACCGCGGCCGCGGTCCGGCGGATCGCGCTGCCGCCCCTGACGCTGGCCGCCGTGCGGACGCTCGCCGCCGGCCGCTCGCTCGACACCGCCGCGCTTCACGAGCAGACCGGCGGCAACCCGTTCTTCGTCACCGAGGTCCTGGCCAGCCGCGCGCCCGGGATCCCCTCCACGGTCCGCGACGCCGTGCTCGCCCGGGCGGCCCGCCTCTCGCGGGCCGGCCGCGGCACCCTCGACGCGGCGGCGATCATCGGGGCCCAGGTGGAGCCGTGGCTGCTCGCCGGCGTGGTCGGCGACCCCGTCGCGCCCACGGAGGAGTGCATCGCCCACGGCATGCTCCACGCCCAGGGCGACCGCCTGGCCTTCCGCCACGAGCTGGCCCGCCAGGCCATCCTCGACGCCATGGCGCCCCCCCGGCGCCGCGCGCTCCACGCCCGCGCGCTGCGGGCGCTCGCCGCGTCGACGGCGGGCGTGACGAGCCCCGCGAGGCTCGCCGCCCACGCCGAGGGCGCCGCCGACGCCGCCGCCGTCCTCGTCCACGCCCCCGCCGCCGCCGCCCGGGCGGCCGCGCTCGGAGCGCGCCGCGAGGCGGCGGAGCAGTACGCCCGCGCCCTCCGCTTCGCCGACGGCGCGCCGCCCGCGGAGCGGGCCCGCCTCCTCGACGCCTATGCCGACGAGTGCATGCTCGTGGACCGGCTGGACGAGACCATCCGCGCCCGCCGCGAGGGGATCGAGATCCACCGGGCGGCCGGCAACCGGGAGGGGGAAGGCCGGAGCCTGGCCGTGCTGGCGTCGGCCCTGGTCCGAGCGGGGCGCAACGTCGAGGCCGAAGAGGCGAGCCGGCGCGCCATTGCCGTCCTCCGGAGACTGCCGTCGGGCCCGGCGCTCGCCTTCGCCTACCGTATCCAGTCGAACCCGCGGATGCTGAACCGCGACCGCGCCGAAGCCGTCCGGTGGGGTCGCAAGGCGATCGCGCTGGCCGAGCGGTTCGGCGAGCGCGAGATCCTCGTCGCCGCCTACAACACGGTCGGCGCGGCCATGCTCGTCTACGGCGACGACCGCGGGCGGGTGCACCTCGAGCGGAGCCTCGCGCTGGCCCGCGCGGCAGGGCTGTCCGACTGGGTCGCGCTGGGCTACCTGAACCTCGGGTCGGCCTGCGGCGAGGTGTACCGCCTCGCGGATGCCCGCCGCTCCCTGACCGACGGCATCCGCTACGCCGAGGAGCACGACCTGGACTACGCCAAGCACTACATGCAGGCCTGGCTCGCGCTCACCGAGCTGTACCAGGGCCGCTGGACCGAGGCCGGGGAGGCGGCGCGCCCGATCGCCGCCGACGTCCACGTGGCCGCGATCAGCCGGATCATGGCCCTGGTCGCCCTCGGCCGGCTGCGCGCGCGCCGGGGCGACCCCGGCGTCGGCGACGTGCTCGACGAGGCGCTGGCGCTCGCCGAGCGCACCCAGACCCTCCAGCGACTCGGGCCGGTGCGCGCGGCGCGGGCGGAGGCGGCCTGGCTCGCCGGCGACCGCCCGCGCGCGATCGACGAGGCCCGGGCCGCCTGGGACCTCGCGCGGCGCCACCGCCACCCGTGGCACACAAGCGAGCTCGGCTTCTGGCGCCGGCGGGCCGGCGACCGCGTCCGTCTCCCCTCGTACGCGGCGGCCCCGTTCGCCCGTGCGGCGGCGGGGGACTGGCGGGGCGCCGCCCGGGCCTGGGAGCGCCTCGGCTGCCCCTACGAGCGGGCCCGGTCCCTCGCCGAGGGCGACGAGCCCGCCCAGCTCGCCGCGCTCGAGATCTTCGACCGTCTCGGGGCCCGGCCCGACCTCGAGCGCCTGCGCCAGCGCCTGCGCGCCGAAGGGGTCCGCCGCATCCCGCGCGGCCCCCGGCCGAGCACGCGCGAGCACCCCTTCGGCCTCACGGCGCGCGAGGCCGAGATCGCCGCCCTCCTCGCGCGGGCGCTCACCAACGTCGCGATCGGCGCCACGCTGCACATCTCGCCCAAGACCGTCGATCACCACGTCTCGGCCATCCTCGGCAAGCTGGGCGTCGGCTCCCGCCAAGAGGCCGGCCGCCTGGCCCGGCAGCAGGGGCTGGTCGCCGATGACCTCCCCCAAGATCGGGAGCAGGTCGCCACAAAATAGGGAGCTCCTCCCGATGCGGGCCCGGGCGCCGGCGCGTAGCCTGGCCGCGTCGTGGCCGAGCCAGCGAGCTCGCCCGGCCGAAAGGAGCCCCACTCATGCCCCGTTACGTCGTGGAGCGCACGTTCCCGGATGGACTCGCGATCCCCCTCTCCGAGGCCGGCGCCCAGGCTTGCCTGAGCGTCGTCGCAGCGAACGCCGCCGACGGAGTGACCTGGATCCACTCCTACGTCACCCCGGACCGCAAGCGCAGCTTCTGCGTCTACGACGGCCCGACGCCGGAAGCGATCCGCCGGGTCGCCCAGCACAACACGCTGCCGGTGGACCGGATCACCGAGGTCCGGGTCCTCGCCCCCTACTTCTACCGGTGAGCACGGAGGCCGTCATGCGCACTCGGCACGCCGCATCGCTCGGCTCCGCCCTCCTCGCTCTCGTCTCGTGCTCGTCGGCGGGTGTCGCGCCGCCCGGCTACTCCTCGGCCCCCCTCGCCCAGGAGGTGCGGCGGGCCACCCAGCCCTACCAGGACATCGGGGCGGCGACCGCCGCCGGCTACGCCCCCTTCCTCGGCTGCGTGACCGGCCCCCAGGGCGGCGCGATGGGCATCCACTACGTCAACAGCAGCCTGGTCGCCGACGGGCGCCTCGATCCTCAGCGCCCCGAGGCCCTGATGTACGAGCCGCGCAACGGCAAGCTCGAGCTGGTCGGCGTCGAGTACATCGTGATCGCCTCGGCGTGGGACGCCGCCCACAAGAGCCCGCCGACCTTGATGGGCCAGGTCTTCCACTACACCCCGAGCCCCAATCGCTACGGGATCCCCGCCTTCTACGCCCTCCACGTGTGGGCCTGGCGGCACAACCCGCACGGGGTGTTCGTGGACTGGAACCCGAAGGTGTCCTGCGAGGAGCACACGGCCGGGGGGACCCACTAGCCCCCGCCGGGCCCGCGCGTCCTCTCCCGCGTCGGCCGTGCGCCCCGTTCCGTCGGGCCGCGCGCGGCCGGCGCGATGCCCGGGGACTCGGCGGGGCCCGGCCCGACGCGAGGCCGGCTATCCCGCCCGCCGCCGCTGTGGTAGGTTTCCCCCGCCGGTCGATCACGGGACCCGTCGCGCCCGACCGCGGCCCCGATCCCTCATCCCGGAGGACGACATGCCAGAGCGGCCACTGCCCACGGCGGACGAAGTGCGCGCCTGGATCCGCGAGCGCCGGAACTGGGGGCGCTGGGGGAAGGACGATCAGGTGGGGGCGATCAACCTGATCACGCCGGACAAGCGGGTGGCGGCGGCCCGCCTGGTACGGACGGGGAAGAGCGTGTCGCTGAGCCGCCCGTTCCCGAAGGAGCCCGGCATCAACAACGCCCTGCCCGCCCAGCACTACATGCGGGTCCTGCCGCGCGGCCGCGGCGGCTTCGCGGCGGACTACTACGGCATCTTCTACCACGGCGTGGCCTCGACCCACATCGACGCCCTCTGCCACACCTGGGACGAGGAGTCCATGTGGAACGGCCGCGATCCCAAGAAGGAGATCGGGTTCGACGGGGCCACCTTCGGCTCGGTGGAGCACTGGGCCGAGGGCATCGTCACCCGGTGCGTGATGCTGGACGTGCCGCGGCATCGGGGCGTGCCGAGCGTGACCCACGACCGGCCCGTGCACGGCTGGGAGCTGGAGGACATCCTCCGGGCCCGCCAGCTCACCCTCGGCCCGGGGGACGCGGTGTGCGTCTACGCCGGCCGCGAGGCCTGGCAGGCCGCCCACCCCGACACGCCCTACGGCCGGCCGTTTGGGCCGGGGCCCCAGGAGCGGCCGGGCTTGCACGTGTCCTGCCTGCCGTTCCTGCGCGACCACGACGTGAGCGTGCTCGTGTGGGACATGCTGGACCACCTGCCCATCGGCTACGACGTCGCGTGGGCGGTGCACGCCGTGCTGTTCGCCTACGGCGTGGCCCTGGTCGACAACGCGCTCCTCGAGCCCCTGGCGCGGGCGTGCGTGGAGGAGGGCCGGGACGAGTTCATGCTGGTGGTGGCGCCGCTCCGGGTGGTGGGCGGCACCGGGTCGCCGGCGAACCCCATCGCGATGTTCTGAGGTCCGGCGACGGTGCCCGGGATCGGGAGGTGAGGGTGGCCGACGAGGGGGCGCAGGCGGACGGGGGCTTCATCGGGCGGCCGCTCAAGCGGCGCGAGGATCACCGGCTCCTGACGGGCGCCGGACGCTACGTGGACGACCTGCGCCCGCCCGGCTGCCTCGCGGTGGCCTTCCTCCGAGCGCCCCACGCCCACGCGCGCATCGCCCGGCTCGACGTGGAGGCGGCGCGCCGGGCGCCCGGCGTGGCGGCGGTGGTGACGGGCGGCGAGGTGCGCCACCTGGGGCCGATGCCCGTGAACCGCATCATGCCGGACATGCGCATCCCGCCCCACGCCATCGTGGCCGACGGCGTGGTGCACGCGGCGGGGACGCCGGTGGCGGCGGTGGCGGCGGAGAGCGCGGCGGTCGCGCGCGACGCGCTCGAGCTGATCCAGGTCGAGTACGCGCCGCTCCCGGCCCTGGCCGAGCCCGAGGCGGCGGTGGCCCCCGGCGCGCCGGCCCTGTTCGCCGAGGTGGCCGGCAACCGCGCCTTCACCCGGACCCTCGTGGCCGGCGACGCCGCCGCCGCGCTCGGGACGGCCGCCCGCCGCGTGGCCCTGCGCGTGGAGCAGCCGCGGCTGTCCGCCGTGCCCATCGAGCCGCGGGCGGTGCTGGCCGTGTTCGAGCCCTCGACCGAGGAGCTGACGCTCTGGGTGTCCTGCCAGGCGCCGTTCCGGATCCGGGGCGAGGTGGCCCGGCTCCTGGACCTGCCGGAGGGGCGCGTGCGGGTGATCGCGCCGGACGTGGGCGGCGGGTTCGGGGTCAAGAGCGGGCCGTACCGCGAGGAGGTGCTGCTGGCGTGGCTGGCGCGCCGCCTCGGCCGCCCCCTGAAGTGGGTCGCCACCCGGGCCGAGGACCAGATCGCCACCAACCACGGGCGCGGCTCGGTCTGCGAGGCGGAGCTCGGCGTGGACCGGGACGGGCGCATCACGGCGCTGCGCGCCCGCATCACCTCGCCGCTCGGCACGGCGCTGCTGAACGCGGCGCCGGGGCCCCCGTGGAACCACGCGCGCCTCCTGCCGGGCTGCTACGTCGTTCCCGCCTGCGAGATCACCGTCACGGGCGCCCTCACCACGACGACGCCCGTGGCCGCCTACCGGGGGGCGGGGCGGCCGGAGGCGGCGCTGGTCATCGAGCGGCTCATGGACCAGGCGGCGCGCGCGCTCGAGCTCGACCCGGCGGAGATCCGCCGCCGCAACTTCGTGCCGCCCGAGCGCTTCCCCTACCGGACGGCGACGGGGCAGTCCTACGACTCCGGGCGCTACGCGGACGCCCTCGAGCGCGTGATGGCCGTCGCCGACTACGCGGGGCTGCGCCGCGAGCAGGCCCGGCGGCGGGAGCGGGGCGAGGTGGTCGGCGTGGGGCTCGCCACCTACGTCGAGCCGTGCGCCCTCGGCTGGGAGAGCGGCGGCGTCAAGGTGGAGCGCTCCGGCCGGGTCACCGCCGTCACCGGCTCGAGCGCCCACGGCCAGGGCCACGAGACGACCTTCGCCCAGATCGTGGCCGACCGGCTCGGGGTGACGCCCGACGACGTGGTCGTGGTCCACGGCGACACGCGCTCGGGCCCGGAGGGGTTCGGCACCTTCGGCAGCCGGAGCGTCGCCCTCGGGGGCAGCGCGCTCGCCCGGGTGGCGGTGGAGGTGCGGGACAAGGGCCGGCGCATCGCGGCCCGGCTCCTCGAGGCGGCGGCCGAGGACGTCGTGGGCGTGCCGGGGGGCTTCCAGGTGGCGGGCGTGCCCCAGCGCCGGGTGACCTGGCGCGAGGTGGCCACCGCGGCCTACGCGGGGGGCCAGGCCCTGCCGCCCGGCGACACGCCGGGGCTCGAGGCCAGCACCTACTTCCAGGCCGACGCCGAGGTGTGGACGTTCGGCGCGGTGGTGTGCGGCCTGCGCATCGAGCGGGAGACGGGACGCCTCGACATCGAGCGGCTGGTGTGGCTCGACGACGCGGGGACGGTGATCAACCCGCTCCTGGCCGAGGGCCAGCTCCACGGCAGCCTGGCCCAGGGCCTCGGCCAGGCGCTCACAGAAGCCATCGTGTACGACGCGGCCGGTCAGCTCGTGACGGGCACGCTCATGGACTACGCGATCCCGCGGGCCGACGACGTGCCGCCCGTGCAGATCGAGAAGATGTCGACGCCGTCGCCGCGCAACCCGCTCGGCGCCAAGGGCATCGGCGAGGCCGGCTGCATCGGCATCCCGCCCGCCGTGGTCAACGCCGCCGTCGACGCGCTGGCGCCGTTCGGCGTCACGCACCTCGACATGCCGCTGACGCCGGCCCGTCTCTGGGCCGCCCTCGGCAACGGGCGCGCGGCGCGGTAGCGCGGCCCGTCGGCGAAACGCGCGGCGGCCCCGCCGGCGGCGGACGGGGCCGTCGGCCCGGCCGGTCGCGTCAGCGGCGGTCGCTCGGGGCGAGCGGGGGGTAGGGGATCGGCCCCGCGTAGTCGGCCTGGAGCGGGGCCCAGCGGCGGGCCCAGAGCCGGGCCAGCGTCCCGGCGAGCTGGGTCAGGTGCAGCCGGTCGTGGGCGACCCACGCCACCAGGAGGTCGAGGCCCGAGAGCGCGCCGGCCCGGGGGCGGCCGACGGAGCGCAGCAGGCGATCGGGGCTGACCGCGTCGAGGAAGGCCAGGCTGGCCGCCCGCCGCTCGTGGAGCGTCTGGAGCGCCGCCCGGGGATCCGCCTCGCGGTAGCGGCGCTCCGCCGCCCAGCCCTCGGGGTCGATGGGGGCGAAGGTCGGCTGGCCCTCGAGCACCACGCGCAGGCGGGCGCCGAAGTCCTCCGTCTCCTCGTCGCGGAGATGGCAGACGATCTCCACGGGCGCCCACTCGGCCGGCGCCGGACGATCGCGCCAGGTGACCTCGTCCAGGTCGGCGAGGAGCGCGTCGAGGAGGACGGGCAGCCGGGCCAGCTCCGCGCGCGCGGCGGAGAGGACGGCGGTCGGGTCCGGCGTCACCGGCGCTCCCGGGCGGCGGCGCGCGGCGCGGGGGGCCGACCGGCCAGCGAGCCGGCCGTCCCCGGGCCGCGCCCGCCGCTAGTAGTCTTCACGGACCGCCGTGGGGGCGCTCGGGCCCTTCGCGCCCGCTTGGTGCGCCCAGGGACCGGAGTACCCGGCCGACCAGTCGGGCGGCACCTCGCACCCCCGGGGATCGTGGTGGGCGATCCGCGCCGGCTTGCCGCGCACGATGGCGCCGTCGTAGCGGTTCGGCAGCGGGTTCGGCCGGTACGGGAACGCGTCGGCCGAGGAGTAGACGTTCAGGAGGAACGGACGGCTCCGCGCCGAGTCGTTGCGGGCCGACCCGTGGATCGTCCGGCAGTTGAGCAGGACCATGGTGCCGGCGGGACCGGTGAGGTGATCGCGCAGCGCGGGACCCGCCCAGGCCAGGCGCTCCTCGGGAATGCTCAGCACCCACCGGCCGCCCTCGTCGTACATGCTGTGGAGCGGGCCGTGGTGGCTGCCGGCGATGGCCACGAGGGGGCCCTGCTCGAGGCCGCAGTCCTCGAGGTAGAGGCCGATGGTCACGGGGCTGTAGTTGGTGTGGGGCCAGGCCTGGATGTCCTGATGCCACTTGAAGTCCTGGCCGCCGCGCGCCCACTTGAAGTTGAGCTTGGAGTGGTAGAACCTCACGTCGGGCCCGCACACGTCCACGGCGGCGTCGGCCATCACGGACTCCGAGGCGAACTCCCAGAACACCGGGTGGTGCTCCACCGGGTTGGTCAGACGCCGGAGCCGGGGGTTGTCGGGGGCGTGCCCCTCCTCGAGGATGAAGGCGCCGTCGGACTGGACCATGGGCCGCGCCTTCTCGACCATCTCGAGCGCGGCCGCGCGGAGCCGATCGAGCCACGCCTCGGAGACGAGCCCCGGGACGGCCACGTAGCCGCAGTTGAAGTAGTGCTGGCGCTGGGCCTCGGTGAGCACGCGTGCCGGATGAGCCAGGATGTCCTCGGGGGTCATGGGCCGTCCTCGCTTTCTGTGGCCGCCGGCGGGGCGGCCGGCGGTGTTGCCCCGGGGCCGCCGCCGTCGCCCGCGGGGCCGCCGGCCGCGGCGCTCGGCCGGGCCGTACCGGGCCATCGTGCGCCGGCCGGGGGACCGCGGTCAAGCCATCCGCGGGCCGGCTCTTCCGTTGCCTCGTCCCCCCGCGGGCCCGGCGCCCGCATCTCCCGGCGGCCGGCCTCCTACTCGTAGGCGCGCCGCCCGCACGTCGTCGGAGAACCCGCAGCGGCGCCGTCGTGAAACGGAGGACAGGGCGTGAGCCAGCCGGAGGGTCCGGAGGCCCGGGAGGCGCGGCCGCTCGAGCGGTTGCCGACGCGCGAGGGCTACGACCGGTGGGCGGCCATCTACGACAGCGAGGACAACCCGCTCATCGCGCTCGAGGAGCCGCGCGTGGTCGAGCTGCTGGGTGACGCGCGCGGGCTCGACGTCGCCGATCTGGGATGCGGCACGGGGCGACACGCGGTACGCCTGGCTGCCGGCGGCGCCCGGGTGACCGCCGTGGACTTCTCGGCGGCTATGGTCGCTCGGGCGGCCGGCAAGCCGGGGTGGGCCGAGGTGCGGTTCCTGGCCCACGACTTGACGCAGCCGCTGCCCCTGGCGGACGCGTCGTTCGACCGCGTGCTGTCCTGCCTCGTGCTCGAGCACATCGAGGACGTGGGGTCGTTCTTCGCCGAGTGCCGGCGGATCTGCCGGCCGACGGGCTTCGTGCTCGTGTCGGCCATGCACCCCGCGATGATGCTGCGGGGCATCCAGGCGCGCTTCGTCGATCCGGCCACCGGCGCCGAGGTGCGCCCAGCCAGCCACACGGCCACGATCTCCGACTACGTCGTGGCGGCGCTGCGCGCCGGGCTCTCAATCGATCACCTGAGCGAGCATGCTGTCGGCGACGAGCAGGCGGCACGGTCGCCGCGCGCCGCGAGATATCTCGGCTGGCCCATACTGTTCCTCATGCGCCTCCGGCCGTCGTGAACCCGACGCCGGCCGTGCCGGCGATCTGCCCGTTGGTCAAGCTCGGCGGCTTCCCTTGTCGCGCCCCCGCGCTCGACCTGACCGACCGGCTCAGCCGATCGAGCGCCACACGAGCCAGGCGCCCAGCGCGGCGAGGAAGACGAGGACGGCACGGTTGAACGCTTGCTGGTCGAGTCGGTCCTGCACGTGCAGCCCGACGGCGAACGAGGCGAGCGCGACGAGCGAGACGCCGGCCGATGCGGCGAAGAGCGCGGGGGGCAGGAGGCCATACCAGGCGACGGCGCCGAGCTGGACCGTCTTGTACAGGACAAACGTGAAGGCGACGGACCGGACGAACTCGGGCTTGTCCATGCCGAGAGCGTAGAAATAGATCACGAGCGGGCTGCCGGGGACGTTGGTCACGCCGCCGATCACGCCGGTCGCGAGCCCCACCAGCGGCGAAAGCCAGGGCTCCCAGGCGGGCGGCACCCGCGGGAACGTGCGCCTCAGGCCGAGCGCGACGAAGAGGAGGATGACGGCGCCCAGCACGAACGTCACCACGCGGGCCGACAGGAAGGCGAGCAGCCAGGTGCCGGCCACCGTGCCGACCGCCCCGAACACGACCAGGCTCGCCATGCGGCGTGCCGTCTGCGCGAGGCCGCGGCGGCGCAGGGCCTGGACGCTGTCCATGACGATGTTGGGCAGGATCAGGACGGCCACGGCCGCCTTTGGATCCACGAACAGAGTGAGCAGCGGCGTGGCGAGCGTCGGGAAACCGAAGCCAATGGACCCTTTCACGAAAGCGGCGAGGAGCACCACGGCGACGGTCTCGAGAGCGGAGGTCACAGCGCCTCCGCGACCGCGGCGAGGCGGCGCCACGTCCGGGTCGTCGGATGTGTCGCTTTCCACATCCGCCCGATGATATGACAGCGCCCGCGGTCTCGGTGGTCATGCCCGTGGGCGACGCGGTAGCGACGCTGCCGGCGGCCGTCGAGAGCGTGCTCGCCCAGACCGAGCCGGACTGGGAGCTCGTGGCGGTCGACGACGGCTCGACCGATGCGTCGCGCGCGGTGCTGGACGCGTACGCCGGCCGCGATCCTCGGATCCGCGTCGTGACCGCGCCGGGCCGCGGCCTGGTAGCCGCGCTCGAGGCCGGCCTCGGCGCCGCCCACGCCCCGCTGATCGCCCGGATGGACGCCGACGACGTGTGCCTGCCGGAACGGCTGGCCGGCCAGCGACGCCATCTGCAGGCGCATCCAGACGTGGACCTCGTCGCCTGTCGCGTCCGCTTCGGCGGCGACCCCGACCGGGCGGGCGGGTACGCGCGTCACGTCGAGTGGATCAACGGGCTCACCACGCACGAGGCGATCACCCTGGCCCGCTCCGGCCATACAGGTACACAGGCGCTCCTGCTTGCGACCAACGTGGTCCTGGATTGCGCGAACTACACGATCATCGGGCCCGACGGCAGCGCAGCGGCTGGCGCCACCACCGGCCACTACGGCATCTACGGTACGTCGATCAACACCGTCACGGTGAAGAATTGCCGCATCACCGCGTTCGAATCCGGGATCTACCTCCAGAGCGTCCACACCGCCGCCATCCAGGACAACATGTCGTTCGGCAATACCCGGCACGGAATCAACCATGCTGGCTCGTCAGACTACAACAGCATCCTCTCGGGGGACTCCGTCTATAGCAATGGCGTGAGCGGTTTACGCATGGCCGGGCCGTTTAAACAGCGGTACGACACAGCCCAACGTTGTCACGAATCTGAGCGCGTCATTCAATCGACAGGAGGGGGTCTTCCTGAACGCCGCAAACGATGTCGAGATTGACGGGCTCGACCTGAATCAGAATGGCAAGGCCGGGCTATTCGTGAAGGCCTCCCCGACGGTGTCAGTGCAGAACGTCTATGCGTATTGGGACTGTGTGCATCTGTTCGACGATTCGGATTTCGGTACCTATAGCAAGCTGACGCTGGAGGGCGGCCGGCTCAAGCTGCAAAAGGACACCGGAACCGGCGGGGTGCCGCAGAAGAACACGTTCAGCAACATCTGCGTCATCCACTGCACCGCCTGCTCGCCGGACGGGGGAGCCGGGCAACCAGATTCCGCGTTCTATTTTGAAGGGGTGACGAGCGGGTCGAACGCGGTGAACACCAGCGCCGCTTATGGGTCGCCAATGTCGTACTACGCCACAGCCATCAGCGCGTCGACCTCGAATAGCATCACGAGTCTCTACAACCCGGATGCGCTCACCGCATCAACGTCCAGCGATTCGTCCTGGACGACGTTGACCACGCAGAACACGACGGAGCCGATCTGCCATGGCATCAACGACGGGGACTAGCTCAGGATCCCGTCAGAGGTCACGAACAGGTCCCGGGCGCGTCCCTCCGGATCATGGCGTGGTCGTGAACTGAGTTACCACGCCGCCCTGATAACGGAAGCCCTGCACCAACTCGTCCGGGAAGCTTCCGATCGCCGCCACGCTCCCGAGCGGACCATTCGCGACCTGGTCGATCCCAGGGTCATCCTCGCCGTCTCCGAGACAACGGCTCCGCACCTCCATCAAGAGATTCCGGAACGGACCAGGCTTGTACCGAAACGGGGTATCCAGCGGTATCAGCATCTCGAACGGTGGCAGGGGCGGCGTGACCTCCGGGTGATCGAGCACCACGGTCCCCGAAAAGACGACGGTCGCATCGGCGCCGAAGTTCCGATCGAACACCCGGCTCAAGCTGGATGGGCCCCGCCATGTCGTCGAGAGCGTGATCGTCACGTGACACTGGTAGACGATCGGGTCCTGGTGGACCGTGGTCCTGAAGGCGATCCCGGTGATGAGCCGGGAACTCGGCCCAAACGCCCGCCAGCGATGTACCTGATGAAGTCGAGTGAATGAGTCCCCGTCGAAGGGATATGAGCTGCCACCATCGCCCGGCGTCGTCGCCTGGGCGGCCGGGACGACGATCTCCCCCGCGAACCCAGCCGACACCGCCGCGAAGCCTAGGGCGACGGCGAGGACCAGTGGCTTCAGCATGGGCATTCTCCAATCGTGTGAACAGCACGCCGCGCGAAACGCAGGCTCGCCGTAGAGTACATATCCCGCGCCAAGCCCCCGGGCGCGCGAAGCCCCAGTCAACTCAGAGAACTCCCAACCACAACTGATCTGGGTAAGAAGCAAAGTCGCCAATTACGGCAGTCGCGTTCCACACTCCTGACAGCCTGACAGCCCGCACCTACGATGGCCTCGATCGCCCGACCCAGGTGCCCTTACAGGTCGGCTCGTCATCGAGCGCGCCGGCGATTCGCGGCCGAAAACCAGGTGGAACGGTAGTTGATGATGAAGGGCGAGCTCGCGCTCGATGTGGTCCCGACCCGGCACTACACCGCCAACTGTGCCTGGCAGCAACTCAGCGTGCTCACGTACAAAGTGGCCCGCAGCTTCCAACTCACGGGGACGAGGAGATGCTAGAGCTGGACGGCCTTCATCTGCGGCGCGGGATACCGGAGCCCGGCCGCCGCGTCGGGTGGCATCGCCTCGTCGAGGCGCTGGAGGTCCTCGGGACTGAGCGTCACGCCGAGTGCGCCCAGGTTCTCCTCGAGGTAGGTGACGTGCTTGGTGCCGGGGATCGGCACGATGTCGTCGCCCCGGTGCAGGAGCCACGCGAGCACGAGCTGGGCCGGGGTCACGCCCTTGCCGCGGGCCAGCTGCTCGAGGCGCTCGACGAGGCGCCGGTTGTGGGCGAAGTTGTCGCCCTGGAAGCGCGGATGCTGCCGGCGGCGGTCGTCCTCGGCCAGGTCGTCCTCCCCCCGGATGCCGCCGCTCAGGAACCCGCGCCCGAGCGGCGAGTAGGCGACGAAGGCGATGCCCAGCTCCCGGCAGGTCGGCAGGAGCTGCTCGGCGGGGTTGCGGTAGAGGAGCGAGTACTCGCTCTGCACGGCCGCGATGGGATGCACGGCGTGGGCGCGGCGGATCGTCGCCGGGGCGGCCTCCGACAGCCCGAGCGCGCGGACCTTCCCCGCCTCCACCAGGCGCGCCATCGCCCCCACCGTCTCCTCGATGGGCACGGCGGGGTCGACGCGGTGCTGGTAGTAGAGGTCGATCACGTCCACCCCGAGCCGCTTGAGGCTCGCATCGCAGGCGCGCGGCACGTACTCGGGGCGCCCGTTGACGCTCATGGCCCCCTCGGGCGTGCGCACGTTGCCGAACTTGGTCGCGAGCACCACCCCGTGGCGCCGGCCCCGGAGGGCGCGGCCGACCAGCTCCTCGTTGTGGCCCCAGCCGTACATGTCCGAGGAGTCGAGGAAGGTCACGCCGAGGTCCAGCGCCCGGTGGACGACGGCGATGGACTGGGTGTCCTCGCTCCGGCCGTAGGTCCCGGACATGGACATGCACCCGAGCCCGATCGGCGACACCGCGATCCCGCTCTTGCCGAGCGTCCGCATCACGTCAGGCCCTCCCTTCGGTCGAGGAAGCGATTCGAGCGTCGCGGACGGCGGAGCCGGCGTGGCCCGCCGTCCGTCAGTAGAGCGCGAGGAGCTCCTGGAGGGCGACCATCTGGCCGCCCCGCGTCGAGGAGGGCACCACGATGAGCGTGGTGATGCCGGTGGCCTGCCAGGCCTCGATGCCCTCCCGCACCTCGGCCGGGCTGCCGAAGAGGGTGACCTCCGACAGCCAGCGGTCGGACATGAGGGACGGCAGGCGATCGTCCTGCCCGGCGGCGATGGCGGCGCGGATGGCCGTCATCTCGGCCTCGAAGCCCGCCTCGATCCAGTAGTTCTGGTAGTTGGGGAGCTTGACGTAGCCGACGAGCGTCTTCCGGTTCACGGCCGCCGCCGCCGCGCGATCGGCGTCGATGCAGGTCGGCACCATGTTGCCGATGAAGAAGCCGGGGCCGGAGCGGGCGGCGGCGGGCAGGTGGGCGAGGGAGGCCGCCATGTGGGAGCGCGCCGCGTTGGCCCACACGGCGCCCTGGGCGATCTCGCCGGCCAGCTCCACCATCCGCCGGCGCAGCGTGGCGAGCGTCAGCGGCGGCAGCTCGCCCCACGCCCGGCCCCCTTCCCGCCACTCCGCCACGAAGCGGCGCACGTCGTCGAGCGGCTTGCCGGGCGTGACGCCGAGCCGCCGGTGGGTCGGGCCGTGGCTCACGCCGATCCCGAAGCGGAAGCGCCCGCCCGACAGCTCGTGGATGAGCGCGGCCGACTGGGCGTAGTCGTGGGGATGGCGCGCGTAGATGTTGGCGATCGACGTCCCGAACGGGATCTCGCGCGTGGCCAGGGCCAGGGCCTCGCAGAGGCCCATCGCGTCGCCGAGGCTCGGGCAGTAGATGCCGCCGAAGCCGGCCTGCTCGAAGCGGGCCGCCACCTCCAGGGTCACCCGCCGGCGCCCCGGCATGGCGGCCAGGCTGACCGCCGGCTTCACCGGGTCGAGGGCTCCTTGCCGTCGCTCGGGGCCGCCACCTCCTTCTCGGAGGCCGAGAAGGCGAGGCCCGAACCCCCCGGCTTCCAGCCGGCCCGGGTGAGGCCGGCGGCGGCGAGGGCGCGGCCGAGGGCGAAGCGGCGCCGCTCTCCCGGCGCCGCCGCCGGCCGCCACCGGCGCGCCCAGGCGCCGAGGTCGTCGAGCAGCGAGTAGGCGACCGGCGTCGCCAGGAGCGTCAGCAGGAGCGAGAGCGTCTGCCCGCCGATGATGACGATGGCGATGACCCGGCGCTCCTCGGCGCCGGGGCCGGTGCCGACGGCGAGCGGGATCATGCCGGCCACGAACGTCAGCGTGGTCATCAGGATGGGCCGGAGCCGGTCCCGGTTGCCCTGCAGGATGGCGTCGAGCCGCGGCAGGCCGTGGGCGCGCAGGGTGTTCATGTGGTCGATCTGCAGGATGGAGTTCTTCTTGACCACGCCGAAGAGCACCAGGATGCCGAGCGCGGAGTAGAGGTTCACCGTGTTGCCGCTGACCCACAGGGACAGGAGCGCGAACGGCACGCACAGCGGCAGCGACAGCAGGATGGTGAACGGGTGGACGAGGCTCTCGAACTGGGCGGCCAGGATCATGTACATGAACACCACCGAGAGCAGGAAGGCCCAGACCAGCTCCGCGAACGTCTTCTCCAGCTCCCGCGCCCGGCCGCCGATCACGGTGTCGTACCCGGGGGGCAGGTCCATCCGGACGACCTCCTGGCGCAGAGCGGCGACGCGGTCGGCGAGCGCGTAGCCCGGCGCCACGTTGGCCCGGAGACGCGCCTCCCGGTGGCGGTCCAGGCGGTCGATGCGCGAGGCCGTCCACGCCGGCGCCACCGCGACGAGGTTGTCGAGGCGGGCCAGCCCGCCGCCCGCCCGCGGCACCCACAGGAGGCTGATCAGCCCCGGGTCGTCCCGGTCCTCGGGGCGCAGGCGCAGCTGGACGTCGTACTCGTAGTTCGCCCGCGGGTCGTAGAAGCGGGTGACCTCCTCGTCGCCGCCCACCATGAGCCGCAGCGCCGTCGCGATGTCGGCGGCGGCCACGCCGAGGTCGGCGGCGCGGCCGCGGTCGACGCGCACCTGCAGCTCCGGCTTGTCCAGCTTCAGGGTGGTGTCGGCGTCGACGAGGCCGAGGTCGTCGGCGCGCTGGCGCAGCTGGTCGGTGTAGGCGGCGAGCGCCTCGAGCTCCGGCCCGCGCATCACGAAGTCGATGTCGATGAAGCCGCCCGCGAACCGGAAGCCGGCCGGGTTGCGCACCTGGATGCGAACGTCGCCCCGGGCGGCTCCGCGGAGCTCCCGGCGCACGTCCTGCATCACCTCCTGCTGGGAGCGGTTGCCGCGGAAGGCGGCGCGGGGGTCGCCGCGCACGAGGCCCCGGGCCAGGCGCCCGAGGGAGAACAGGCGCTCGTCGTGGGGCACGAGCCCGACGTACAGCCGCGCCTCGTTGATCGCGCCGAGGAAGGAGCCGCCCACGCTGGCGAGCGTGAGCCGCACGCCGGGGACCCGCCGGATGCGCGCCTCGACGTCGCGGGTGAGGGCGTCCATCGCGGCCAGGCTGACGCCCTGGGGGGCGATCACGCGGACCTCGAACTCGCCTTCGTCGACGCCGCTCGGCAGGTAGTCCTTGCCGAGGGCGTTGTAGAGCGGCCAGGCGGAGGCGGCCACGCCGAGCGCCACCACGCTCACGAGGAGGCGGTGCCGCATGGCGAAGGCGAGGCTCCGCCCGTAGCCGCGGTCGAGCCAGCGGTAGAAGCCGCGGCGCGACCGGGCGTCGCCGCCGCCGGCGGGCTCGGGGCGCAGGAGTCGGGCGCTCATCATGGGCGTGAGCGTGAACGACACGAGCAGGCTCACGAGGACGGCCACGCCGGCGGTGAGGCCGAACTGGTACAGGAACCGGCCCGACACGCTCGACATGAAGGACACGGGCACGAAGATGACGACGAGCGACAGGGTCGTGGCCATGACGGCGAGCCCGATGTCGGCGGTGGCGGCGCGGGCGGCCTCGAAGGGCCCCATGCGCTTCTCTTCCATGAAGCGGAAGATGTTCTCGAGCACCACGATGGCGTCGTCGATGACCACGCCCACCATCAGCACCAGCGCCAGCATCGTGACGCTGTTGAGCGTGAAGTCCAGGGCCCGCATCATGGCGAAGGTCGTGATCACGGAGGCCGGGATGGCCACGGCGGCGATGGCGGTGGAGGCCCAGCTCCGCATGAAGGCCAGCACCACCAGCGAGGCCAGGATCGAGCCCAGGATCAGGTGGACGTTGATCTCGTGCAGGGCGGCGTGGATGTAGCGCGACTGGTCCTGGAGGATCTCCACGCGGACGCCCGGCGGCAGCTGGGCGGCGGCCTGGGCCAGGTTGGCCTTGACCGCCTCGATGGTGGCGACGGTGTTGGCCCCCGACTGGCGGCGGACCTCGAGGGTGACGGCGGGCACGCCGTTGAGGCGGGCGAGCGAGCGCTGCTCCTTGGTGCCGTCCTCGACCCGGGCGAGGTCGCGCAGGCGCACGGGGGCGCCGCCCACCGTGGCGACCACCAGCTCCTCGAAGGCGCGGGCGTCGGCGAGCCGGCCCATCGTGCGCAGCGAGTGCTCGCGGGCCGCCCCCGTGACGTTGCCGCCCGGCAGGTCCGTGTTCTGGCGGACGAGCGCGTCCCGCACGGCGGTGATCGGCAGCCGGTAGGCGGCCAGGCGGTCGGCGTCGACCAACACGTTGATGGCGCGCGTGAGGCCGCCCACCACGAACACCTGGCCGACGCCGGCCGCCCGCTCGAGGCGGAGCCGGACCACCCGGTGGGCCAGCTCCGTCAGCTCGCGGATCGACCGGTCGCCGGACAGCGCCACCGTGATGACGGGGGAGGACTCGTTGTCGAACTTCGAGACGACGGGCGGCTCGGCCTCCCGCGGCAGGTTCCGGACCACCGAGGCGACCCGCTCGCGCACGTCCTGGGCCGCCGTCTCGATGTCCTGGTCCAGGTTGAACGTGATGATGACGATGGAGCTGCCGGAGCCCGAGATCGACCGGAGCTCCTCGACGCCGGCGACGGTGTTGACGACCTCCTCGATGCGCTGGGAGACCTGGATCTCCACCTCCTCGGGGGAGGCGCCGGGGAGCTGCGTGCGCACGATCACGGTGGGCAGGTCGACGACGGGGAAGCGGTCGACGCCGAGCCGGAACCAGGACACGGCCCCGACCACGACCAGGGACAGCACGAGCATGGCCGCGAAGACGGGGCGGCGGATGCAGACCTCGGCGAGCTTCTGCATGGACGCGCGCTACCGGGAGCCGCCCGCGGGCGCGCCGGGCGGCGCCGGCCGCGCGGGCGCCGGCGCCACCGGGGCCCCGTCCTGGAGCTGGGCGAGCCCCGAGGTGGCGACCTGCTCGCCCGGCTTGACCCCCTCCCGCACCTCGACCCGCCCCTCGCGGACGCCGCCCACCGTCACCGCGCGCTCGCGCGCGGTGCCGCCGGCGACCACGAACACCCGGGTGAGGCCCGAGAAGTACGAGACGGCCGCCTCGGGCACGAACGGCACGTTCCGGTCCTCGCGCAGCACGACGGCGCCGCGGGCGAAGAGCCCCGGCTTCAGGACCCCTTCGCGGTTGGGCACCTCCGCCTCCAGGAGCACGGTGCGGCTCGCCACGTCCACGGCCGGGCTCACGCGGATCACGCGTCCGGTGAAGGTGCGGCCCGGCGCCGGCTCGACGCGCAGGCGGACCACCTGGCCCGGCCGCACCTCCAGCGCGGCGTGCTCGGCCACCGTCCCCGTGAACTTGAGGGGGTCGCTCCGCACGATGGTCAGCACGGCGGTGTTCTCCCGCACGTGCTCCCCGGGGTTGACGTGGCGCCGCGCCACCGCGCCGGTGATGGGCGCGGCGAGGGTGGCGTCGGCCAGCTTCTTGGCGGCGATGGCCGCCTCGGCCTGCCGCCGGCGGAGGTCCGCCTCGGCCACGCGCACCGCGGAGTCGGCGCTGTCGACCTGGGCCTCGGCCACGCGCACCCGGTCCGGGTGCTGGGCCAGCTCGACCTCGGTGATCTGGAACTGGGCGAGGGCGGCCTCGTACTGGGTGCGGGCCACGTCCAGGTCGCGCTGGGCGACCAGCGCCTGGTCCACGAGGCGGCGGTTGCGCTCGAGGTTGACGCGCGTCTCCTCGAGGGCGGCGCGGGCCCGGTTCACCGCGGCCTCCAGCGTGGCGCGGCTGCCGCGCGTCTGCCGGAGCTCGGCCTGCGCCGCCTGGGCCTGGGCGCGCGAGCGGCTCACGGCGTCGCGGGCGGCGGCGGCCACCGCCTCGGCCTGGTCCGCGGCCAGGCGCAGCTCGCGCGGGTCCAGCTCGGCGACGATCTGGCCGGCCTGGACCCGGTCGCCGAGGTCGGCGCGGAAGCGGGCGATGGTGCCCGGCACCGCGGTGTTGAGGACGACCTCCTCCCAGGCGACCAGGCTCCCGGTGGCGTCCACGGTGCGCTCGACGCTGCGCGCTTCGACGGGCGCCACCGTGACCGGGAGGGCGCGAGGCGCGGGGGGCTTCTTCTGCTCGGCGGCGCCCGACGTGTCCCCGGTGCAGCCGGCGGCGACCAGGGCCAGGGCCAGCGCCAGGGCGTGCCCGGCACCCCGCGGGGCGTGGGGGGGCCGCGTCGGCCGGGCGGGGCGCCCCGGGGGCGCGGCGGGTGCCGGATGCACGGCCCCAGTGTAAACGGTCGCTGCCGTTCCCGCATCAGGCGCTCGACCCCCGCGGCGGGGCCGGGCCGGAGGGTGTCACCGAGCCGCGAGGCGAAGGCCTCGGCGACGGCCTCGGATGCCCCGGCACCGGGCCCGGGCGGCGGGCCCTCGGCCGGGTGCATCGGGAAGCCGATCGGCCCCGGGGCCGCCCGAGCCGTCGGGCGGCCGGCCGGGCGGAGCCGGTCGGCCCGCCGCCGGTCCGCGCCCGGCCGGTGTATGGTGGGTGGGTCCCGGATCCGGCGAGCCGGCCCGCCGCGCGCTCGCCCGGGCCGGAGAGCGCCAGCGGGGCGGCCCTCGCCCCCGAGTCCCGAGGAGGAACGATGGCCGACAGCCAGGGGCAGCGCCCGGCGACCGACCCGGCCGCCACCGAGGTCGACGCGGTCGTGGTGGGCGCGGGCCTGGCGGGACTCTACATGCTCCACCGGCTGCGTGGGCTCGGGCTCTCGGCCCGCGCCTTCGAGGCCGGCCAGGACGTGGGCGGCACGTGGTTCTGGAACCGGTACCCCGGCGCCCGCTGCGACGTGGAGAGCATGGAGTACTCCTACTCCTTCTCGGAGGAGCTCCAGCAGGAGTGGTGCTGGACCGAGCGCTACGCCACCCAGCCGGAGATCCTCCGCTACGTCCAGCACGTCGCCGACCGCTTCGACCTGCGGCGCGACATCACCTTCGGGACGCGGGTGACGGCGGCCGTCTACGACGAGCCCGGGCGCCGCTGGACGGTCCGGACCGACCGGGGGCACCGGGTGTCGGCGCGCTTCTGCATCATGGCCACGGGCTGCCTGTCCACCGCCCAGGCCCCGCCGTTCCCCGGCCTCGACGCGTTCGAGGGCGCCTGGTACCACACCGGCCACTGGCCCCACGCGGACGTGGACTTCAGCGGCCAGCGGGTCGGGGTCATCGGCACCGGCTCCTCCGCCATCCAGTCGATCCCGGTCATCGCCGGCCAGGCCGCCCACCTCTACGTGTTCCAGCGCACCCCGAACTTCAGCGCCCCCGCCCACAACGCCCCGCTGCGTCCGGAGGACGTGCGGCGATGGAAGGCGCACTACCCGGAGCTGCGGCGCCGGGCGCGGCAGTCGCGGACGGGCCTCCTCGTGGAGCGCAACGAGGCGTCGGCCCTCGCGGTGACGCCCGCGGAGCGCCAGCGCGAGTACCGGGCCCGCTGGGACCGGGGCGGCCTCGGCTTCACGGCGGCGTTCGGGGACATCCTGACCGACCAGGCCGCCAACGACACTGCGGCCGAGTTCGTGCGGGCCCAGATCCGCGCCACCGTCCGCGATCCGGCCGCGGCCGAGGCGCTGTCGCCCCGCGACTACCCGGTCGGCACCAAGCGCATGTGCGTCGACACCGACTACTACGCCACCTTCAACCGGCCGAACGTCACCCTGGTCGACGTCCGGAAGGCCCCCATCGAGGCCGTCACCCGGCGGGGCCTGCGCACGCGGGACGCCGAGTACGAGCTGGACAGCATCGTGTTCGCCATCGGCTTCGACGCCATGACGGGGGCGCTCCTGGCCATCGACATCCGCGGCCGGGGCAGCCGCTCGCTCGCCGAGAAGTGGGCGGGAGGCCCGCGCACGTACCTCGGCGTCGCCATCGAAGGCTTCCCGAACCTGTTCACGATCACCGGCCCCGGCAGCCCCTCGGTGCTCAGCAACATGATCGTCTCCATCGAGCAGCACGTGGACTGGATCGCCGACTGCCTGGCCTTCCTCCGCCGGCGCGGCGTCCCGGCCATCGAGGCCACCGCCGCCGCCGAGGACGGGTGGGTCGCGCACGTCAACGAGGTGGGCCACGCCACGCTCTATCCGGCGGCCCGCTCCTGGTATATGGGGGCGAACATCCCGGGCAAGCCCCGCGTGTTCATGCCCTACGTGGGGGGCGTGGGCGCCTACCGGCAGCGCTGCGACGCCGTCGCCGCCGCCGGCTACGAGGGATTCGCGCTTCACGGAGGGACGCCATGACCGCCACCCAGGAGGACAAGGCCCGGCGCTTCCGGGCGCTGCACGAGGCCCCGGGCTGCTTCGTGATCCCGAACCCGTGGGACGGCGCCTCCGCGCGCATCCTGGCCGGCCTCGGGTTCCAGGCGCTGGCGACCTCCAGCGGCGCCGCCGCCGGCACGCTGGGCCGGCGGGACGGCCGCATCGGACGCGAGGAGTCGCTGGCCAACGCCCGCGCCATCGTGGAGGCCACGGACCTGCCGGTGTCAGCCGACCTGGAGAAGGGCTTCGGGGACGCGCCGGCCGCGGCCGCGGAGACCATCCGGCAGGCGGCGGCGGTGGGCCTGGTGGGCGGCTCCATCGAGGACGCCACCGGCGACCGGGACCGGCCGCTCTTCGACCTCGGGCGGGCCGCGGAGCGGGTGGCCGCCGCCGCCGAGGCGGCGCGCGCGCTCGGCTTCCCCTTCACGCTGACCGCCCGCGCCGAGAACTTCCTCCGCGGCAACCCGAGCCTGGACGACACCATCGCGCGCCTGCTGGCCTACGAGCGGGCCGGCGCGGACGTGCTGTTCGCCCCCGGGCTGCCCGACCTCGCGGCGGTGCGGGCGGTGTGCGCCGCCGTGTCCCGCCCCTTCAACTTCATGGTGGGCATCAAGGGCCGGTCCTTCTCGGTGGCCGAGCTTGCCGCGGCCGGGGTCAAGCGCATCAGCCTCGCCACCTCGCTCTACCGGGCGGCCATGTCGGGCCTCCTGGCCGCCGCCCGGGAGGTGAAGGACGCGGGCACGTTCGGCTACGTGGAGCAATCGGTGTCGACGCCGGACCTGAACGCGTACCTGCAGGGATGACCGGTCGCCGGCCTCCGGGCGGCGGGTGATCGCGGCACCGGGCCGCGGGCCATG